>ERZ1673738.320-NODE-320-length-94419-cov-25.394536_pt1 | contig 94419 bp, 65 predicted proteins | sample MGYA00580198_ERZ1673738 | MGnify/ENA primary metagenome ERZ1673738 (study PRJEB41218, sample SAMN15661784) | gut metagenome | host: Homo sapiens | place: Canada: London | collected 2015-08-20/2019-03-30 | study: EMG produced TPA metagenomics assembly of... | reverse complement strand
CTTTCTCAATACGGATAATATTTAACCCGTCCAACTTTTTGGGGGCACTTCAACTTCCATGCAAGAAGGATTCTTTTTTTAGGTAAAGAAATAAAAGAGCCTTGTTTAGAACAGCTTTTCCGGATATTCTCCTGCTGCTACCAAGGAGGCAATCTTTTCTACTGTGGCTTCACGGTCGGCAGCGTATGTTACACCGAACCATTTGCTAGTAGTGTCGAGCACTTCTACCGTAGCGGTACCTTCGTTGATGAGCTTATTCACCATCAGAGGGATGAAGAACTCGGCTTTCGGGTTTTCCATGTTCTTCGGATTGCTCAGGAACTCTTTGAAATATTCTTCGCTATGTTGGAAGTAGTCGGGAGTGAAGCCCCACATGTTCATGCTGACCGGTACGTTTTCTTCCAACGGAATCCATTTGCCTTCTTCGTCTTTGTAGCAGATAGGACCGTCCACACGCATGATTTCCGTACGTTCCACCACATCTTTCAAGTGATGATGGTCGTCGTACATGCAGACACCACGTGCTACGGAGCCGTTTTCGCTGAGCGTATTGCAGCAACGGAAGCCCACCATGGCGTATGTGTTTTGGCTGCCTTCCGGCAATTCGCTCAGGAACTTGCCGATGGTGGCGAATGCGTCGCGGCCGTAGAAGTCATCACAGTTGATGACACAGAACGGTTCTTTGATGACATCTTTACCCATCAACACGGCATGGTTCGTACCCCATGGCTTTACACGGCCTTCCGGGCACGTAAAACCTTCGGGCAGCGCGTCCAGACTTTGGAATACCAACTCAGCCGGAATCTTTCCTTCGTATTTTGAAAGGATTTGTGTGCGGAATTGTTCTTCAAAGTCTTTGCGGATGACAAAGACGATTTTGCCGAAACCGGCACGGATGGCATCATAGATAGAATAGTCCATGATGGTTTCGCCATTCGGACCCAGTCCGTCCAATTGTTTCAAACCGCCATAACGGCTGCCCATTCCGGCAGCCAGCAAGAAAAGTGTAGGTTTCATATTTGTTCGTTTAAAAGTTAAATATTTGCGTTTTGTATTGCAAAAGTAGCTTTTTTATTTGAGACAACCGTCCTTTCTTCTTCCTTTTTTTATGCGGTATATGTGTGTGCAGGCAAACGTTGTGCCCAATACGGTATCCTGTAAGTTTAGAACGGATAACCTACGGCAAAATGGTATCCCAGACTGTCTTTGAATTTCGGCATGTTGTAATAGCCGCTTTTTCCGGTATCATAAGGCGCATGGAGTCCCACTCCGACATCGAAGCGCAATACGAGGAAGTCAAGGTCGCAACGAATACCCAATCCTGTGCCTAAAGCCAAGTCCTTGCCGAATCTTGAAATGTCGAAAGTTCCTCCCGGACGATTTACGTCTGCATCCAGAAGCCAAACGTTTCCTGCATCCAGGAATACGGCTCCGGAAAGCATAGAAACGATGGGGAAGCGATACTCAGCGTTCATTTCGATTTTGAAGTCTCCCATCTGGTCGATATAGGAATAGGCCGACGCGCCCGGAATATAGCTACCCGGCCCCACGCCTCGGACGGTGAACGCACGGATACTGTTGGCACCACCTACGCTGAAGAGGTCGTTGTAAGGAGCTGCGGTAGAGTTTCCGTAACTGAATATCACGCCGGTTCCCACTCGCGTGGCGATGCTTGTGCGGGGAGTAAGTCGGAATTCTTCCCTGAACTCGGCCAGGAAACGGATATACTGTGCAAAAGGCACGTTGAAAAGTTTCTTGTCTTTTTGGTTGAACGGTTTGCCGAAAGCGGCGTAAATACCGGAAGTGACGTTTCCACTTTCTTTCACTTCAAAAATGAAAGTACGCGGATTACGTGCTCTGCGCGGACTGGAGTAAGTGAATGTGTAGCGCATGGAAGGCACGAACTGGTCGCGCATGCTTACGTAGAGGGCCTGGTTGACGTTCATGATAGAGTCGAAAGTAGCGGTTGTACTCAACAGTTCGTCGTAATCCAAGCGGAACGGGACGAATTCGTGTTTGATGGTAGGACGTGCTTGGTAAGTATAGGCTGCCCGTGCGCTCAAAGACACCATGCCGAAATAGTTGGCCCGGTTCATCCATGTAGCATCCAATACGAACGAGGTGCTCGTTTTGGCGCGTCGGGAGAACTTACGTGCCCCGGGAAATATCAGTCGGGGATAGTCCAATGACAATGAAGTACCGTATTCGTAGGAGTTGATGACGGAACTGCGTCCTTTTACGGTAGAGTTGGTTTGCCATTCGTATGAACCGTGTACTTCGAATTTCAATTTTTCAGCACCCCGGAAAGCATTACGTTTGGACATGCTGAACGAGAGGCCCGGCCCAATCTGCCCGTTGCTTTTAGAGGTTACCTTTGTGGTGAACTCCCCATCGTAAGGTTTGTCCAGGATTCCAGTAATTTCGATGTCGAGCGTATCGTTGAGCGCAGTGGTGTCACGCGGAACGTATTTCAGGTTTACCGTGCTGAACACATTCATTTCCGAGAGTTGCTGTTGTACGAAGCTCATGATGTCCTGTCGGTAGAGCATGCCTTTCCGATAGAACAGGTTGCGTCGTAGGGCACCGAAGCGCAAGGGAATTTTTCCTTTCTTTCCTCCATTATAATATAAGGTGTAGTCGCGAAACCGTAGCGTGTCGGTCAGTTCGTAAGATTCATTGTTGAACAGGTTGACGGTGGTTCGTCCAAGGTAATACCTTTTGTTGGCCGATGCAGGAATGCCGTCGGCCGGCACGACTTGCAGTTGTACGAATCCCGGTCGCTGTATGGTGTCGGCACGGTAGGTAATGTATTCTGGTTTATAGTAGAAATAACCGGAATTACGGAACATGTTATAAATACGTGTTCTTTCGGCATCGAGATTGATTACGCTGAACGGATCACCGCTGAAAAGGGTACGTTGCCGGAACGTTTCCCGTATCAGGCTGTCGCCCACAGCCGGAAAGCGAAGGTAGGCTATGGAGTCCAGGCGAAACAAGTTGCGCGGTCTGACGGTATAGCTGATTTTGGCCTTTTTGGGGTTCTTTTCCGGTAGGATTTCATAATCCACGGTGCCGTTGAAATAACCGTAGTTCCGGAGTGTGTTTTGTGCCACGAGTGCACGGGTCTTCGGGTTGACGGTGCTGATGAAAACCGGAGTACCTGCAAATGTGTCGAACAGCCATTTTGCGAAGCGTGACTTCTTACCCACCAAGGCGTTGTATATCCACAGTCCGGTGGGGAACGGAATACGGTAGGACGAACTTCCGAAAAGAGCGTTGTTGGGGGCGTAAGCCAGTGCCGCATCCACTTCTTCCTTCGCCGTTTCATACGCCTCTTCTTCGATACGTTGCACGGCGGCGATGGAATCCTTTTGCTCCTGTGTCAATTCCTCTTTCCGTTTCAGCACGGACAAATCTCTTTGTGTGAGTAAATCGTCTACCGCTTTGTAAGCATCGGCAAGAGAGGTAATGACTCCCTCTTCCTCCTTTTGTTTGGCCTTTTTCTTGGCTTTCTTTTTCGATTTTTGGCCATAGTCTATTTCCTTGATACCGGTGTACAGAACCTCTTCTTCGGGAAGGTTCTTGGTCGTTGAGCAACCTGCGGCCAAACCGCAGCATAGGATCACACCACAATATATCTTCAGTCTTGTCTTCATCATTTCTTCTCTTTTTCGTGTTGAGGTTCATTCTTTTTTCTGTTCTTGAAGATGAACAGTTCCCCTAAACGTGTCATTTTACGCCTCAGTACGAGACCGGCTCCCATTTCGGTGATTTCGCCTTCCAACAAAGATTCATAACTCTTGTCATAGAATAGGGTGACATAACGAGTGGCACTCTTGTCCAAGCGGTATTCTAACGATACATTGTCTATCAACGACTGGCCGGTGTTTTCCACATTCTCGCCCGTTGACACTTTACCGCCCACGATGATGCTCACACGGTTGCCCCAGAAGCGTTTGGCAAAGCGGAATGAGTAATCCGTGCGCTCCGTTCCTTCGGCCGTAGTTTCCTGGTCTACGCCGAGGCTCAAGTCTATGGTTTCAAGAGCCTTACCTGCAATGTTGGTGATTTCGCTTTGCAACAGGGCATTCAGGGCATTGGTGGTGGAGAACCCTCCGCTTTCATTATCCCCCAACAAGTACATGCCGGTGGCCAACATGGTGACGGCCACTTTCCCGCGCTCCTCTATCGACATGGCTGCGAGTTGGTTCTGCACGGTCATGTCTTCGGGGGCGGCGATGGTGAATTCCAAGCCCATGTTTTCCAACGTACGCGTGATGGACAGCCCCACTTCAAAGGAAACGGTGCGTGGGGTATCGTTTTCCGTTACGGTGGCACGCATACGTTCGGATGCCGAGATGTTCAAAGTAGGATTCAGGATAGGTCCGTTGAAATCCACATAACTGCCCGAGGCGATGGTGAATGTCTTCAAAGGGATAACCGGAAGTGAGTATTTCATTTCTCCGTTCAGCACCGTATAACGTCCGGTGAGCGTCAGTTCTCCCTGCGGAGTATAGTTCATGGTCAGCTCGCCGCCACCTTCCAGGTCCACGTATTTGGAGCGGTCGGCACTTAGCAGGCAGTGTACCTGTGTACCCTGGTCTATGCTGATTTGCATCATCACGTTCATGTTCATGGGCTGTACTTCTTCCTGGGTTGCCACGGTCGTAGTATCGCTGAAGTCCACGAACGTGACCAGACCGCTCAATCGGTCTTCCGATGAAAGCGGCGTGTCTTTCAGCACGTATGTCACATCGGTGCTTCCCAATACCCCCAAGCGTCCGTTGATGTTGATATTGTTCAGATTCCCGGCCATCCGTGCATTGACATCCACGTATACTTTTCCGTAGGCTGATGCCTGTTGGGTACGTTTGGCGTTGATAAGTTCGAAGTTGGATGCATTCATTTTCAGGTCGAGCAAGATATTATCGAAGTTGGCGAAATCCACTGTTCCGTCGAACACGAGCGGGTTCTTTCCTGTGGAATATACGTTCAGCTTGTCTAAATTCAGGTGGCTTTGCCTTACTTTGATGGTGTCATCCTCCAGACGCAGGTTCAAACTATATTCGGACGACGTTATTTTCATGGCTTTGGTGGCCAACCATCCTTCTACGACGGGACGGTCGGTCGGGCCGCTCACCTTCATGCAGCCGTCGGCCATTCCGCCTAACGCTGCCATTTGGGCCGGGACAAAACCGTTGGCCAACGACAGCGGGAACTCAGCCAAGTCCAAGTCCGCCTCTATCGTTCCGCTTTTGCCGTTGTCCTTGTAAGCTCCTGAAAGCGTAAGTACTTCTGTTTCATTGTGCGAGATACGTGCATCTACGAAATGTGTCCCGTCGTTGTTAGGCAGATAAACCAGTCCCAGTCCGATGTTTCCCAAAGGGGCTTCTTCGTATGCCATGTTTTCGACTGAAACGTCTGCTACGACGGACAGGTTTTCCTCCGTTTGTATCAAGTGGGCATCGGTTTGCATTAATCCGGAGATACGGGGTGCGTATGGAATGACGGCAGTCAGTTCCTTTAGGTTCACATGGTTCAGGTTGACAGACAGGTCTTGCAAGGCTTCCGGATTGGGCGTCGAGTAAACCCTGGCTCCCGTGCCGTCGTCGGCAAGCATATTCACATCCGCTTCCACCCGTCTGTCATTTCCCAGGAATATGTAGTTATCCTCGTTGATATCGAATTTTCGATAGGCGATAATCGGATGAATTTGTGAGAACACGACCTTTATGCCATTGTCTTGCACGTCGGCTCTCAGTCCCAGATCCACTCCTTTTTTACGCTTGTCATCCAGATAAATCAGATTGATTCCCGCTCCGGTGGAGTGCAGATAAGCATTCAGCCGGGACTCGAATACGAATTGTTTGTTCTTAGGGCCGTTTCGTACCCGTCCATCCATTTTTACGCCGGTCGTATCCTGAAAGATGTGCATCTGTATCGTATCCAGTAAGATGCCTCCTGCATTCATCGTGTAAATATGGCCGCCTCCGTTCAGGCCGATTTCAGGGTCGGCGTTCAGGTTTAGCTTCAATTCGTTGAGAGAATATCCCATGGCCGTCAGATAGTTGGCTACGGGATTGTTTTTCCCCGATTCCATATTGAGTGTCATGCGTGGCAGGAATATTTTGAGTGAATCCTGGTTCAGGTGCCGGCGTTGCATTTGTTGGTCGGCCACGGCCATGAATTCTTCACCTTTCTGCATCAGGGTTTCGTATCCGTCGCGTCCGTCAAGATGCAGTTTGAAGTCGCCGGCCGAAATGTCGGCATACGTGGTGTCCGGAAGAGCCAGCACATTCATGGCCAAATCTTTGGGGCGGAATACCGAATCTAGCATCATGAGGGATATGTCCGATATGGTTCCGTGTACCGTATGGGCGTTTTTTAGGTTCGTACTGCCGTCCATGTGCAGGCACATACCCGCCTTGAACGGTTTGTCGGTCAGGCGCAGGGCATACAGGTCGATGCTGCGCATATCCATACTGAAAGTCAGGTCGGTATTATGTCGGCTTAGCAGCGCGTCGATTCTGGAGCGCATATCCAATAGCGGGTTATGGCTGTCGAGCGCGACGTGACCGTTGCCTTTTTGCAATCCGGCATCCAGTTTGATGTCACTGAGATGCAGTTGTCCGTATTGCAGGCTTTCCAATGTCATGTCGGCCTGCATCCGGGTATGTCGGCTGAAGAAATCCGTTCCGACGCCCTTGGCAGATGCCGTGAGGGACAGGCCGTACAGGGAATCTTTGGGTAAGAAATGACGGAGTTGCAGGTCCTTTATGGCCAGTTTCGCCTGGTAGGCCATGCGTGCTGCGTCGAATCCTCCTTTTACTTGCACGCTTCCTTTTCCTTCCCTTAAACGGAGGTCGGCGGTGTATTTTTGTCCGTCCAACCCCACATTTCCGTCCAGTCGCATCGGGGGCAGGGCTATGTCTTCCAGAGCCTCTTCTCCGGCCAATGCCCTCGCAAAATCGAGATTGCGTGTACGCAGGGCCAGATTCACGTGACCTGACCTTCGTACGGAGTCTGTCAGCCGGAACATCTTTCCGTCGGCTTTCAGCTCGAAAGCGCCGGCCAACCGTGCTTCTGCGGTCGTGAGGTTCAGCGTATCCAGATTCCCGTCGGCCGATAACCGTAAGATGATGGGGGAGTTGGGATAAGCCTTGACAAAGGCAGGGGGCAATCCTCCGGCAAACAATAATACGTCCTGTTTGCCCAGTTCTCCCATAAGCCGGGCGGACATTTTCCCTTGGGGCTGTTCGGCTACGGAGGCAAGGTCCATGTCAGCCTGTGTCCTGATGTAAGAATCCGGGGTGCGGAGTACCAGTCCGGATACATGCAGGGAAGTAGAATCCATATTGAAGTGCCCTGTCAGCGAACGGATTTCCAGACCGCTTTTTTCTTTCATGTGCGTTTCGCGTAACGCCAATGAAAGTCCTAAGGTATTTCCGTCGAATGTGATACTGTCGATGCCCAAACCAATGTCCCCGAGTGCAATATGGTTGACATCCAGGCCTTCTGCAGTTTTCTCGTATGGCAGGTCGTAGAATAGCGAATCGGCCTGCAAGTCGAAAGTTTCCACTGTGTACAGGGCTTGTCCTAAGTCTATGAGACCGTTCCGCAGGGTCGCCGCAAGGATTCCGCCCGAAACGGTCATGCTGTCGCCCGGCATGCTGAACCGTACCCGGGTGCGTGCCAGATCCACTTGCCCAAGGGCGATTTTCCAGTTCACTGGCGAACTGGCGGTCGTATCTTCCGTCGTGGAATCGGTCAGAGCGATGGCCACGTCGGCATCCGAAAGCAGGGCCGTATTCACCGTCACCATTTCCTGTGGGATTTCTATACCATGGGAGTTTATAAAGAAGCGTCCTATGCTACCCTTGATTTCCACCCCGGCAATCATGGATTTGGTGTTGACTGCGGCACGGGTCAGTTCGATGCCTTCCACGTCAATTTCCCCGTGGAGCAGGGACGCGAAACTCAAATCCACGTTCAGGCGTTCTACGTCCAACAGGCTGTCGTCCTGCCCGTCTTTTATCTGTACGTCCTGCAAGTCGATATCGAAAAGGAAGGTCAACCGCAACCGGCCCACATGCACTTTCATGCCAGTGGTCTCGGACAGATAGGCCGTAGCCTTGCGTACGGCAAAATCTTGTATGGGAGGAAGATAAAGCAGTGTAGCCGATATGAAGAATAGTATGATGGGGGTGAGTAAAATGCCGATTACCCATTTCAGGATTCTTTTTTTCATAATCTCAGTTATAGTGTACTACAAAGGAACGGCTTTTTTTTGAATTCGGGAATATTTTTTCACTAAAATAAAACAAAAACTCCCCATATTCATTATTTTTGCAGGATAATAATCGTCATCCGTCGGTTGCATGAAATTGAAAAGTATGATTTATATCGCGTGCTGCATGACTGTAATGTCTTGCGGTCCGCAAAAGAAGAAAGCAATGGAAGAGACTGAAGTACTGATAGAAACCTCTATGGGCGACATGAAAGTGAAGTTGTATAACGATACGCCCAAGCATCGTGATAATTTCATCAAGTTAGCCCGGGCAGGGGCGTACGACAATATTTTGTTTCATCGTGTCGTACGAGGCTTTATGGTGCAGACCGGAGACCCCGCTCTCAAACCCGGGGGAATGAAACCGGCCGTGGATACTGCGGCCTACCGTTATACGATTCCGGCGGAGATCCGTTATCCGCACCATTTTCATAAGAAAGGCGCATTGGCGGCAGCCCGTATGGGGGATGACGTGAATCCCGAAAAGGCCTCTAGCGGTACACAGTTCTATATCGTGACGGGGAAGGCCTATACGCCAAGTTCGTTGATGGAGCTTTATTCTGCCATTTACCAAAGCCGGGTGGATACGCTTTACGAGGAACTTTCGCGAGGGCATCTCAAAGAAATGTACCTGATGCGCCGTCGTGGCGAAACCGAAAAACTGGAAAGTCTGAAAGACTCTTTGTTGCATGAGGCGGAAGCAAAGGTAGCTGCCCATCCGCCTGTGCCGTTTAACGAGGCGCAGAAACAGGCCTATACCACAGTAGGCGGTGCGCCCCATTTGGATGGAGAATACACCGTGTTCGGCGAGGTGGTGGAAGGGCTGCAAGTGGCTGAGGCCATAGAAAAAGTGCGTACGGCAAAAGAGCGTCCTTTGCAGGAGGTCGTGGTACGCAAGGTGACGGTATTGGAATAACCGTCAACCGTATTTCACGTACCCTAAACGCGTATATTTTACGCCCCGGCTCTCGTAATGCCCCATGACGCGGGCGGAGAGCGTGATGTCCATGCCGGGTGAAAACTGGCGGCTGAAGCAGCTCAAAGCTTTGGGCGTCTGGCTTTTTCCGGCCGCTTTTTCGGTGAAGATGTAACGGTTTCCTTGGCTGTCTGCGGCCAAAATGCGTTGGTCGATATAAAAGTCTGGCTTGTAAGTGTCCACTTGCTGCTTGACGAATAGGATTTTCAAGCGGAGGGCTTCCAGTTTTTCTCCTATCTCCCCGATGTAACGGCTAGGCGAACGGTAGGCAGGCCGTCGCGGGGGACTGAGTTCCGCGTGTACCACGGCGAAACATTGTGCGGTTTCTTTCAGTTTCAGGAGCTTTTTCTTTTCCGGCTCGAAGCGGTTGGCCATCCACAGGACGTAGTTCGGGTCGATGTAGTAGACTTCCGCGATGCGTTTGCCCCGGTATTTTCCGAAGGGCAGCGTGTCGTAAGTCTGTTCGTAATAAGGAATGAAAAAAGTATTGTCCATCCACTTCAGGGTTACCTTGCAGTACTTCAGCAAGTCCATGGCTTTGCCTGCGGCCATGACGAATGTATCAGCCAACGTACGGATAAAGAGGGGAGGGCGTTCGTCTGCGAATATGCGCCACAAGGCATAATACCGCCGGTAAGGTGTGGCGATGCTGATGGCATAAAAACCGTTTTCGGATGTCCGTCCGGAATTGAACGCTGCGACGGTAGCCGTGACGCGTGCCATGTCCGTTTCCGGAACCGGTTCGTAGAATCGTATGCTGTTCTTGGTTGCTCCTTTCTACGGCATGTATCACCGTATGCAAATATACAAAAAAAAGAAATCGTATCCAAGTAATTTTGCAGGGAATAGAGGGTAAAAGGTTGTCATTTTGTTACTTTTTGCATCCCATTTTGGTGACGGAAAACCGCTTTCAGTCCTTTTTAGGGTTTTTGTTTTGAATAAATATCCGTGTACGGAGTCGGTTATGCAACGATATTCCGTATATATGCAATTCATCATGAGGAAGAAAATTTTTCGTTTGCAGGCGAATGAAAAATCATTTGGCGCAGAACGGTTTCACGGGGTGGATAAAAACGGGGACGAATGCCTGGAAAATGGAGGAAAGACAGGAGGGAAAGTCCGTTTTTTCCTCTATTTGGAGACCGGAAAGTGTCGTCATCCGTGTGTCGTTTTGTCATGATAGGCGTGCGGATGCTGACGGGTTTACATGGGGATGCGGACGGTTGGGCATGCCGGGTGTCCGGATGAAAGCCGGATAAGGTATCGGCTGACTTTTTGTTTATGGGTAAACGTGCGAGAATGGCGTATTTGCACCGTTTGTCCAGTAGGGCAGCAAATACGCCATTCTCGTGCGCTTGGGTTTGACATTCTGACAGAATGTCAAATTCAGGAAGGAGGGAGCCGGATCCGTTTTCTACCGCTTGTCCCCATGGGGATGGTTGAGGGTTTGTTGCCGCTGCACCAGTGTTTCGGCACATTGGAGCATGGCAAAACCGTATTGCTTCATGTCGCGGAAAGCCGGGTCGTCCTCGGCAGCCTGTACCGACGTGCCCTCCGTGCGGTATCGGATTTCCTGTTGCGTGTCCGGAAAATAAAGGAACAGGCGCGACGAGTCCCTCACGCCGATGAGGTTGTCGGCTGTGAAATACATATATGGACGCTTCTCTTTCAGCAAGTCCACACCGAAATCGTTTTGCACGTAGCTGATATCCAACAGCCCCAAAAGGGTCGGGGCCAAATCCACCTGCCCGCCGTAAGCGTCCACGATGCGCGGGGGTATGTCCCGCCCGTAAATCATGAGCGGGATGTGGTTATACGATTGCGGGCTTTCGCATTCGGGCGTGCCCACCAGTTTGCCATGGTCGCCCAAGAGGACGAATAGCGTATGGTCCGCCCAAGGGCGTTTGAGGGCCTCCGTCATGAAGTTCCGGATGGACCAGTCGGCATATTCCACGATTTGTTCTTCGGTCGTCCGGCTGCGCGGATGGAAATAGGGCGGGATGATGTAAGGCGGATGGTTGCTGATGGTGAGCAGGACGCTGAAAAACGGTTGTCCGCTCCGGGCCTGCCGGTCGAGCACGGGCAGGGCGTATTGGAACAGGAAGTCGTCTTGTACGCCGAATCCGTTGACTACCTTGTCCGCCGGATAGTTTTCCTGCGAATAAATGTCGTCGAAACCGTTGGTACGGAAAAAGGCGTTCATGTTATCGTATTGCGATTCGTGCGTCATGAAGAACATGTTATGGTAGCCGTTTTCTTTCAGCACGGTGGGCAGGCCGGAGTAGACCGGAATGACGGAACCTTTCATGGCGTTGCGCTTCATCATGGCCGGGAACGAATAGAGCGAGGAATACATGCCATGGTTGGTATGGATGCCGGATGAATAGAAATGGCTGAAGCTGAGCGACTGTTGCCACAGGCTGTCGAGGAAGGGCGTAAGGCTGGTTTCGTGACCGAAAGTTTGCATCAGGTGAGCCGACATGGACTCCATGAGGATGACGACCACGTTCCGGCGTGTCGGCTGGCTGTCGGCTTCCACGCGGCGTGCGATGGGCGAGATGCCGTCCATGCCTTGCCGGCCGAGGAGGGTTTGCACGCGGGCTATGGCTTCGTCTTCCGCCATGAGGTGCAGGCGGCGGTTTTCCTTCCGGTTGTCGTCGATGGCACTGGTCATCAGGTTGAATACCGGATTAATCCCTAATTGGTTCAGGAAGGCATCATTGCAGTAATACGCCTGGCTTACTTTTATGGGGTTATAACCCCGCCGTCCGCGGATGCCGAAAAAGCACAATCCTATAAGGGCGGCTCCGGCCACAAACGTAAAGACGGCGGCTTTCCATTTGTTTACCGGGGGCGCGGCGTTCCGGCTTAAAAGGAAGAACGTGCGCGACAGCCGGAGGGTGATGTAGGCAAAAGCCGCGATGGCTGTCAGGCCCAAGGTGATGGGGAAGTAATAGGACGATTCCCCGAATACCATCCCTGCCGTGGTGTCCATGTATCCGAACCAGTTGAATATGGAGGAATTGATGGGCTTGAAGAAGTAGGCGAAATAAGGGATATTGGCTGCGGAAATGATGAAACACAGCGAATAGAAAAAGATGAAGAAGAACGCAGAGGAGCGGTAAAGCCAACGGGCGGTGTAGCCGAACCATCCGGCTATCCAGAACACCGCCAATGGCAGCAGCAGGATGTAACAGGCGATGACGTTGTCGAACCAGAGGCCGCGCAGGAACGCCATGCTTTGCAAGGCATAGTCTTCCGATATTTCTTTGGGGAAATCATAGTCTGTGGCGATAAAAAGCGCGACACGGAATCCGAAGAAGAACAGCAATGCTACGAGATGTACACTTAAAAGATAACCTATCGAGCGGGTGAAACGCCCGGCAAAAAGTCTTTTCATCATGATGACGAGGATGTTAATTTTCTGTAATTGGTCGCGAATTTAGGAAAAAAGATTGTATCTATATAAAATTAGCCGTTACTTTTTTCTTTTTAAAAGTTGAAAAATGCTTTTTGCCTTGGCAGAAAAGAATTATCTTTGCGTCCGTTATTATAAATAAGTTTGGGAGCGCGTGCGAGGAACGCGAAAAACACTTCAACTATGGACAAGAAAAAGATAATCATCATTGCTTCGGTCGTAGTCTTGCTCCTTTGTGCGGGATTAGGCTACATGGTCTATTCTTACATGCAGGAGAGTGCGGAGAAAGAGGAAATGCTGAAACTGGCGGAAATGGACAAAAGGGAAATGGAAAACGAATATGCCCGTTTTGCCCAACAGTACAGCGAAATGAAAACGCAAATCAACAATGATTCGTTAATCGCCCAGTTGGACAAGGAACAGCAACGGACGGAAGAGCTGTTAGCCGAACTGAAGAAGGTGAAAGCCACCGATGCGGCTGAAATCATGCGCCTGAAAAAAGAATTGGCCACATTGCGCAACATTTTGAAAAGCTATGTGCATGAGATAGATTCGTTGAACCGGGTAAACGAGCAGCTTCGTAGCGAGAACCAACAAGTGAAAGCCCAGTACACCCAGGCAACACAGACCATCACGAACTTGTCCACGGAAAAGGAAACGTTGAGCGAGAAAGTGGCCATCGCTTCCCAACTGGATGCCACGGGAATTTCTATGGTGGGACAGAACAAGCGTGGGAAGAAGGCCCGTAAAGTCAAAGATGTGAAGAAGTTTGTCATCAGCTTCGTCATTGCAAGGAATATTACGGCACAAGCCGGCAACCGGAGTATTTATGTGCGTATTACCAAACCGAACAACGAAGTGCTGACAAGCGGAGGAACGTTTGTCTATGAGAACCGGAATTTGGAGTATTCGGCTAAAAAGGATATCGAATATAATGGAGAAGCTACGCCGGTGACTGTATATTGGGATGTCAATGAGTTCTTGAGCAAGGGTACTTACCGCGTGTCGGTTTTTGCCGATGGACATAATATCGGAAACGCAAGCTTCAACTATGAGAAGTAGAAATGTTGTGGAATATGCAATATGTACGAAAATAGGTTAAATCATGAGGATTTGACCTATTTTTGTGATACTTTTGCATCGTTGCCTATGCAATTTTCAGGCGACGCTCAAGCAGAATATTAAAAACAGACAAGATGAAAAGACTTTTCGGCTTTTTGATTCTCGCGGCTTTTTCCTGCATGTTGCATGCGCAGCGTGTGCTCAGTCTGGATAGTTGCCGGAATATGGCCATTGCAAACAACAAGAGCCTGCTGATAGCCAAGGAAAGGATGCAGAAGGCGCATTATGACCGGAAAGCGGCATTTACCAACTTCCTGCCGGATTTCTCGGCCACGGGAACGTACATGTACTTCAGTGATGAAATTTCATTGCTGAACGACGGGCAGAAATCGGCTCTGAACCACATGGGAACCTCGTTGCAGCAAGGGCTGACGCAGGCGGCTACTCCTATCATCCAGCATATCGCACAGACGAATCCCCAGTTGGCGGCTTCTCTGCAGCAGGCCATACAGAGCGGAAAACTGGACGGTATGTCCACGGCTTTAAACCAGTTGGGCAATGAACTGACGGATGCCTTGAGGACGGATACCCGTAACATGTGGGCCGGGGCTGTGACGCTGATGCAACCATTGTATATGGGAGGTAAAATCAGGGCTTACCACCGTATCACGAAGTTTTCCGAAGCATTGGCGCGTACGCAGCATGATGCCCAGTTGCAGGATTTGATTCTCAACACGGACGATGCCTATTGGACAGTCGTGTCTTTGAGCTATAAGAAAAAGATGGCCGAGAGCTTCCTGGACTTGGTGAACCGTCTGGACGGCGATGTGGAGAAGATGATAAGGGAAGGAGTAGCTACCAAGGCAGACGGATTGACGGTAAAGGTGAAAGTAAACGAAGCTGAAATGTTATTGACTAAGGTTGACAATGGTTTGGCTTTGTCTAAAATGGTGCTTTGCCAGTTGTGCGGTATGGATTTGGACACGAAGTTCACGCTGACGGACGAGGACCGGACGGATTTGCAGGTGTCTGAGACGGTACCCGATGATGCCGTACAACGGGCGTGGACTTATCGTCCGGAATTGAAAAGTTTGGATTGGGCTAACAAGATATACGAAGACAAAGTGCGGGTGGTGCGCTCGGAAATGCTGCCTTCGTTGGCTTTGACCGGTGGGTATTTGGTCTCCAATCCTTCGTTGTTGAACGGTTTCGAGAATAAGTTCCGTGGGATGTGGAACGTGGGCATCATGCTTTCCGTGCCTGTTTTTCATTGGAATGAGGGTATATATAAGGTAAAGGCTGCCAAAAGCGAAGTCAATATCGCCCGTTTGCAACAGACCGAAGCACAGGAAAAGATAGAATTACAGGTCAACCAAAGTCTGTTTAAAAATACGGAAGCGCAAAAGAGACTGGCTTTGTCGGAGAAGAACATGGAAAAAGCGGAAGAGAATCTCCGTTATGCCGATAAGGGATTCAAGGAAGGAGTGATTCCTGTGACGAATGTCATGGAGGCCCAAACGGCCTGGCTTTCCGCCCAGTCGGATAGGATTGACGCACAGATAGATTTGAAGTTGGCACAGACTTACCTGCAAAAGGCCATGGGTACGTTAGGCCCGGGATTATAATGAGAATGAAACCTTGACGATAATAAAATGTAAATGGATGTATGGAACTCAAGAAACAAAATAATAATGTGATATGGGCGTTGGTAACGCTCGTGGTGGTCATTGCGGCTGTAGCTGTGGCAGGAATGCTTCTGTTGGGGCACGACGATGAGTCGGTCCAGGGACAAATGGAGGCATCTGAATATAGGGTTTCCAGTAAGGTGCCGGGCAGGATATTGCATTTCTATGTGAAGGAGGGCGATCATGTGAGAGCCGGGGATACGTTGGTCGTATTGGAGGCTCCGGATGTGGCGGCCAAACTGTCACAGGCCGAAGCGGCCGGTCAGGCAGCCCAAGCTATTAAGGAAAAAGCCGACCGCGGGACGCGGGCAGAACAGTTGCAGGGGGCATACGAGATGTGGCAAAAGGCAAAAGCCGGTTTGGATATTGCGGAAAAGTCTTATCATCGCGTCAACCGTTTGTTCGAAGAAGGAGTGATGAGCGCACAGAAGCGTGACGAGGCTTATGCAAACTATCAGGCGATGAAAGCCACGGAACGCGCCGCCCGGGCACAATACGAAATGGCACGTAATGGGGCGCAGCGTGAGGATAAGGAAGCGGCAGCCGCACAAGTCGCACGTGCGAAGGGGGCGATTGCCGAGGTGGAGTCTTACATGAGAGAGACTATATTATTGGCGCAGATGGACGGTGAAGTCTCCGAGATTTTCCCCGAGACGGGAGAATTGGTCGGTACGGGAGCGCCTATCATGAACATTACGATGTTGGACGACCGTTGGGCGACATTCAATGTGCGTGAAGATTTGTTAAGCGGTTTGGCCGTGGGAAAAGAATTCACGGCGTACGTGCCTGCTTTCGGTAAAGACATCAAACTGAAAGTGACTTACATGAAGGACAGGGGAACTTATGCGGCATGGAAAGCAACCAAGACCACCGGACAATTCGACTTGAAAACGTTTGAGGTGCGTGCGGTTCCGGTGGGGGTGAAGGAAGTGCTTCGTCCGGGCATGTCGGTCATCATCAAACGATAAGGAGGTAACGGGCATGCAGGAGTCTCATGGTATAGCAGGCATTATGGTGCGTGAGTTACGGCGGCTGGTTTCCCGGCCGTTGTACCTTTGTTGCATGGTAGCGGCTCCACTCCTTTGTTGCCTTTTCTTTACCACGCTGATGTACGAGGGGCTACCCAAGGATATGCCCGTGGGAGTGGTGGACGAAGACAATACGTCCACGACGCGGGAAATATTGCGTAACATGGATGCTTTCAGCCAAGTGCACTTGACAGAAGATTATGCCTCGGTCAGTGAGGCGCGGCGAGCCATGCAACAAGGTAGAATTTATGCTTTCTACTATATCCCGGAGGGCACTACCGAAAAGATTCTGTCGAGCCGGCAGCCCACGGTGTCTTTTTATACCAATAACAGCCTGCTTATTGCCGGTTCATTGATATATCGTGATTTACGTACGATGTCCGTGTTGGCCAATGCTTCGGTCGGCTTGCAGACGTTGCAGGCCAAAGGAATGGACGAGCGTACGGCTATGGCCTTCTTGCAACCGATTGTCATCGACACGCATGCTTTGTCCAATCCGTGGCTGAACTATTCGGTCTATTTGAACAATACGATTCTGCCCGGCATCCTGATGATGATGATATTCATGGTCACGGTCTTTGCTATCGGGAGCGAAATCAAGGAGGGTACGGGGAAAGAGTGGCTGGCCATGGCGGACAATCGGATGTGGAATGCCCTTGTAGGCAAGTTGCTTCCTCATACGGTCATCTTTTTCAGCGTAGCCGCAGCTTACGACGCTTACCTTTATGGCATACTGGGTTTTCCGTGCCATAGCGGTATCGGTCCGCTGTTATGTGCTGCTTTTTTGATGGTGTTGGCATCGCAGTCCTTCGGAGTATTTCTCATTTCTGTCCTGCCCACGTTGCGGTTGGCTCTGAGTTCCAGTTCGCTGTGGGGGGTCGTGTCGTTTTCCATTTCGGGTTTTTCGTTCCCGGTGATGGCTATGCATCCGGCTTTGCAAGTGCTGAGTAACTTATTCCCGTTGAGGCATTATTTCCTGATTTATGTCAGTCAGACGCTGAACGGTTACCCGATGGTTTATGCTTGGAAGCCTTATTTGGCTTTGTTGTTGTTCGTTCTACTTCCGTTACTATTGCTCAGGCGGTTGCGTACGGTAATGTTGAACTATGATTATATACCCTAACCTGCTATGAGGACGATAAGAGAGTGGCATATCCTATTCCGTGAGGCTGTCAGTGATACGTTTTGTGTATGGCGTAAGGAAACCGGCCGTGTGGTGCGTGACCAGGGAGTACTGATTTTTTTTATTCTGGTACCGCTACTTTATCCTTTGCTCTATGCTTTTATTTATACGGGAGAAACGGTCAGGGAAGTCCCGGCGGTTGTTGTCGATGGGGCGAATACGGCTTTCAGCCGGGAGTTTGTCCGCAGGGTCGATGCTTCTCCCGATGTAAAAATCGTGGCGCGGACGGGAAATATGGAAGAAGCGAAAGGCTTGATGCGCCGCACGAAAGCGTATGGCATCATCCGTATTCCGGATGATTTCAGCCGTAAGGTCAACCGGACGCAACAGGCGTATGTCGGTTTGTATTGCGACATGAGCGGATTGCTTTACTACAAAGCGCTGCTGACGGCGTGTACGGACGTGTCTTTGGATATGAACACCGAATTGCAGATCAAACGGATGGGGAATACCACCGTGCGGCAGGATGAAGTGTCTACCGCACCTTTGTTGTACGAGAGTGTGGCTTTGTTCAATCCGACGAACGGGTTTGCCAGTTTCCTGATTCCGGCTGTGTTGATGCTGGTCATCCAGCAGACGCTGCTTCTGGGTATAGGACTGATAAACGGTTCTGCCCGCGAACGGGCCACGTTGCATACCCAACTGGTTCAAGGGACAGGGAGAGGTACGGTGCGTTTGGTGTTGGGCAAAGCTCTGTGTTACCTGATGCTGTATGCTTTGGTGAGCGTGTGGGTGTTGATTGTAGTGCCACAACTGTTCCATTTAGCTCAAATACCCCAAACGTCTGACTTGTTGGCGTTCATGGTGCCTTATTTGTTGGCATGTATATTCTTTGCCATGACGTGTTCCATTCTGGTGTGCCAACGTGAGACTTGCATGTTGGTATTCGTGTTCACCTCCTTGCCTTTGTTGTTCATTTCGGGTATTTCATGGCCGGGAGTGGCTGTGCCCGATTTCTGGAAATATGTATCCTGGTTGGCTCCTTCTACGTTCGGCATCAACGGTTTCGTACGTATCAACACGATGGGGGCTTTATTGGAGGATGTGGCATTCGAGTACGTCGGCCTGTGGATTCAGGCCGGGGTATATTTCTTGACGGCTTGCGCGGCTTATTATTACATGATAAATGAAAGCCGTAGAAAGGCAAATACATTAAACTAATCCATATTCATGAAAAATTTATTATTGATTGCGGTGACCCTTTGGGTCGGATTTGTAGGGACGGCGGCTGCACAAAACCATCTTTCTCCCGCCGAGGCTACGGTTTACGAAGGTAAAAAATTGGCCGACGAAGGCGCATGGTGTTGGTTTGCCGACCCGCGTGCGTTGCATTATGAGAATGAAAGCGGCACGATAAACAGCAGTTATGTCGGTTATATCGACGTGCATGGGGCTGTGAAGGCTGTGCAGTATGATTTTCTGAAGGGGCGGAGGTCGGAGGTGTTGGTACGTTCTTACTTCCAACCGGACGACCATAACAACCCGACGTTTCTGGTATTGCCGGACGAACGTATCATGATATTCTATTCGCGCCATACGGATGAGCCGTGCTTCTATTACCGCATATCGCATGCCCCCGGCGACATTACGACGTTGGGCGAAGAGAGGAAAATCCTGACGAAAGACAATACGACCTATCCTTCTCCTTTCATATTGTCCGACGACCCGGAACATATCTACTTATGTTGGCGCGGTATCCGTTGGCATCCCACCATCGCGCGGTTGTCGTTGCCGGATGAGAATGATGAGGTGAAGATGGACTGGGGGCCTTACCAGATGGTGCAGTCCACGGGCGCACGTCCGTATGCCAAATACTATTCCAACGGGAAAGACCGTATCATGTTTACCTATACGACCGGTCATCCGGATAACGAAAATCCGAATTGGTTATACCTGAACAGTGTCAACATCAAAACCTTGCAATTAGAAGACGTACAGGGCAAGGTCTTGTCTACTATTGCCGACGGACCGTTTAAGGTGAACCGTACGGAGCAGCATGCCGTAGATTACCCGGTAGCGGTCGTAGATCATACGCCCGGTGTGCGCGACTGGGTGTGGCAGGTGGCTACCGACAAGCAGGGCCATCCGGTAATAGCCATGGTCAAAATAAGTGGGGACAAGACGCGGCATGATTATTACTATAAGTATTGGGACGGACAAGCTTGGAAGGAAATCTTCTTGGCGCATGCAGGAGGTCATTTCCACCAGACGCCGGATATCGAACGTTGTTACAGCGGCGGCATGGCCATAGATCCGGCACATCCGGAGGTTGTGTATTGTTCTGTGCCCGTCAGTGGGGCGTTCGGGCGTGTGTATGAGGTTGTCAAGTACACGGTAGATGTCCGCAGTGGGGACGTGAAGGCAGAGCCTGTTACCCGCCATTCCCGTAAGAATAACGTGCGGCCTTACATTCTTCCGGATTCCGAAAGTTCGCCTTTACGTCTGGCATGGATGCATGGTGACTATTTCGATTGGATTGTCAGTTCAGCACGTCCGGGGTATCCCACTTCCGTTTACGGCGATTTCCGGTGGACGGAAGAACCTGTGGATTTGGACAAGGGTGTGGTGGCAGGTAAATGCGCCGCAGGCGGGCAGATGCAGGAAAAAGGAAAAGGGATTAAAGTGGATGTCCCACGCGAATGGCAGAAAGGCGATTTCACGGTTTTCATCTCGGTGGCGACAGACGGCATGCCTTTACACGGTACTGTCTGCGAGGCAGACGGTTGGTCGTGGGCAGCCGATTCCGTTTCGTTCAAGCCTTGTTTGACGATAGGGCAGAAAGCCGTCCGGAGTTGCAACGTGTTGGGAACGGCGGACAGTTGGTCACGTTATGGCCGGGGGACGAACGGCAAATGGTATCCCGTGGTGCCCTATCCTCGCCTCGCGCTTGCCGTCGTGTCGGAAAACGGACGTTTGACCACTTATGTCAATGGCTTGGTCGACCAAACCATCGAGGGCGATTGCGGTTTGCGCCGTTTGGTCTTGGACGCTTGCAATGGCCGTATGGAAAGTTACACGGTCTACCGTCGAGCCTTGAATCCGGATGAGATTGCCCGCCTTGGTTCATGCAGATACTGATTCCACAGTCCATATAAGGACGAAAAAAGAATAGGGATGGACAGGAACAAGTAGAAAACGATGTTTTCTTTTGTTCCTGCGCCTGCCTTTCACTATCTTTGCAACAAAATTATAGAGCATTGGTATCAGTTGAAAAGTTAAAGGTGGAGTTCGGGGCTACCCCGTTGTTTCAGGACGTTTCGTATGTCATCAATGACAAAGACCGTATCGCCCTCGTGGGAAAGAACGGGGCCGGGAAGTCCACCATGTTGAAGATTATAGCCGGATTGCAGCAGCCCACCTCGGGGACGGTGGCTGTTTCCGGCGGTTCCACCATCGGCTATCTGCCGCAGGTGATGGTGTTGAGCGACGAGCATACGGTGCGTGAAGAGGCAGAACAAGCCTTTTCCCATATCAGCCAAATGCAGGAACGGCTTGACCGGATGAACCAGGAACTGGCCGACCGTACGGATTACGACAGTGAAAGCTACATGGCTCTCGTGGAAAAGTTTACGCATGAGAGCGAGCGTTTTCAGATGATGGGCGGTATGAATTATCAGGCCGAACTGGAACGCACTTTGATGGGTTTGGGATTTGTGCGCGGGGATTTCGACCGTCCCACCCGTGAGTTCAGCGGAGGATGGCGCATGCGTATAGAGTTGGCCAAGTTGCTGTTGAGGAGACCCGACGTGCTGTTGCTCGATGAGCCGACCAATCATTTGGACATCGAGAGCATACAGTGGCTTGAAAATTTTCTGGCCACTAAGGCCAATGCCGTCGTCTTGGTGAGTCATGACCGCGCCTTTATCAATAATGTAACCAACCGAACCTTGGAAATTTCCTGCGGCCGCGTGTTCGATTACAAGGTAAAGTATGACGAGTACGTGCGGTTACGCGCAGAACGTCGCGAGCAGCAGCTTCGTGCATACGAGAACCAACAGAAAGAAATAGCCGACATCAAGGAGTTTATCGAAAGGTTCCGCTATAAACCCACTAAGGCCGTGCAGGTACAGAGCCGCATCAAACAGCTTGAAAAGATGGTGCCGATAGAGGTTGATGAGGTGGATAACTCGGCTTTGAGGCTGAAGTTCCCGCCCGCCTTGCGTAGCGGCGACTACCCTCTGATTTGTGAAGGCGTGAGAAAGGCATACGGGGAACATGTCGTGTTCCATGATGTGGACTTGACCATCAAACGCGGCGAGAAGGTGGCGTTTGTCGGAAAGAACGGCGAAGGAAAATCTACCTTAGTTAAATGTATTATGGGTGAGATTCCTTTCGAGGGGAGTTTGAAGTTGGGGCATAACGTGCAGATAGGTTATTTTGCACAAAACCAGGCGCAACTTTTAGACGGCGAACTGACGGTGTTCGACACGATAGACCGTGTGGCCAAGGGAGACATCCGCTTGAAGATACGCGACATATTGGGAGCATTCATGTTCGGCGGCGAAGCTTCCGAGAAGAAAGTCAAGGTGTTGTCGGGGGGGGAACGGAGCCGTTTGGCCATGATTAAGCTCTTGCTCGAACCCGTGAACTTCCTGATTCTCGACGAACCTACGAACCACCTGGACATGCGTTCCAAAGACGTATTAAAGGATGCCATACGGGATTTCGACGGGACGGTGGTTGTCGTAAGCCACGACCGCGAATTTCTTGACGGCCTCGTCTCCAAAGTGTATGAGTTCGGCGGGGGAATGGTCAAGGAACATTTGGGAGGCATCTATGACTTCTTGCAGCGTAAGAATATCGAATCCCTGAACGATTTGCAGAAACCTTCACTTTCCACATCTTCGACGGTGGTTTCTTCTGTGGAGGAAAAAACAGGAGCTTCCAATCGGTTGAGCTACGAACAGCAGAAAGAACAACAGAAAAAAATCCGTAAGTTGGAGAAGGCTGTGGAGCAGTGTGAAGCCCGAATCGAGGAGTTGGAGGCCGCAGTGAAAATGTTGGAAGAGCAGATGGCTACACCGGAAGGGGCTGCCGATGTTTCGATTTACGAACGCCATGGTGCGTTGAAGAAGCAGTTGGACGAGGCCGTCAATACGTGGGAAGAGGCTTCGTTGGAACTTGAAGAGGCACAATCTTGAATATTCTACAAATATTATCTTAAATGAATGATATGATGAACTTAAAACAATTTATTCCGATGATGGCCTTTGCTTCTTTGGCATTGGCGGGCTGCGGCGGGCCGACTTCCAAGACGGGAATCGACTTGGCTAACTTGGATCAGACGGCAAAGCCGGGAGACAATTTTTATCAGTATGCCTGTGGCGGTTGGATCAAAGCCCATCCACTCACAGGCGAGTACTCGACTTACGGGAATTTTGAGGTCTTGATTGAGAACAATAACAAACAGTTGCGCGGTTTGATTGAAGCCATGGCCAAAGGACAGCACGAAGTCGGGACATTGGAGCAGAAAATCGGTGATTTGTATAACATCGCCATGGACAGCGTGAAACAGAACAAGGACGGTTATGCCCCGATTAAAGAGGACATGGATGCCATTGCGGCCATCCAGGACCGCAAGGAAATCATAGCCCAGATGGCCAAGCTTGGCCGGAAAGGGCTTCCCGGTTACTTCGGCTTCTACATCGATGCCGACATCAAGAACAGCAGCATGAACCTCCTTCAAATCATGCAAGGCGGTTTAAGCTTAGGCGAGAAAGAGTATTATTTGGATAATGATTCGGCCACGGTGCATATCCGTGAATCATTCAAGGCATATATGGAGAAGATGTTCACCTTGTGCGGCTCTACTCCAGAAGAGGCCAAACGTAAGATGGAGGCCGTGATGGGCATTGAAACCCGTATTGCCGTGCCTTCCTATTCGGCCGTGCAGCAGCGTGATCCCGAAGCGAATTACCATAAGATGACGTACGAGGAACTGAAAAAGGACTATCCTGGAATTGATTGGGACGTGTTTTTCACGACGATGGGTATTCAGGGACTGAAAGAAGTCAGCGTAGGCCAACCCGAACCGATTCATGAGGTGGAAAAGATATTGGCCGAAACGCCGGTAGAGGACCAGAAAGCGTTCATGGAATGGAAGTTGATCAATTCGTCGGCTTCCTATCTTAGCGATGAACTCCGTGCCTGCCGTTTTGATTTTTATGGCAGGGTGATGAGCGGGAAGCAGCAAGACCGTCCGCGTTGGAAGAAAGCCGTAGGTACGGTGGAAGGTGTATTAGGCGAAGGCTTGGGCGAGAAATATGTGGAGAAATACTTCCCCGCAGCCGCCAAGGAGCGTATGGTGAAACTGGTGAAAAACCTGCAAGACGCTTTGGCTGAACGTATCAAAGTACAGGATTGGATGAGCGACGAGACGAAGAAAGTGGCTTTGGACAAATTGGCTTCTTTCTATGTCAAGGTGGGCTACCCCGACAAATGGCGCGACTATTCGGGTTTGGAAATCAAGGATGACAGTTACTGGGCCAACATCGTGCGCAGCAATGAGTTCGATTTGGCATATATCATAGACAAGAAGTTGAACAAGCCCGTCGACCGTGACGAATGGTACATGACTCCGCAGACTGTGAACGCTTACTATAACCCGACGACCAATGAAATTTGCTTCCCCGCCGGTATCCTTCAGCCGCCGTTCTTCGATATGGAGGCCGACGATGCTTATAATTATGGTGCCATAGGTGTGGTTATCGGTCATGAGATGACGCACGGATTCGATGACCAGGGCCGTCAGTTCGACAAGAACGGAAACCTGACCGATTGGTGGGCACCGGGTGATGCGGAACGCTTCGAAGCCCGTGCCAAAGTGATGGAGGATTTCTTTAACAATATAGAGGTGTTGCCCGGTTTGAAAGGAAACGGTGCTTTGACCTTGGGTGAGAACCTGGCCGACCATGGTGGTTTGATGGTTTCATATACGGCATTCCAAAATGCGATGAAAGAGAAGCCTTTGCAGACGGAAGACGGTTTCACGCCCGAACAGCGGTTCTTCCTGGCTTATGCGAACCTGTGGGCCGGAAACATCCGTGATGAGGAGATCCGCGTACGGACGAAGAGCGACCCCCATTCATTGGGACGTTGGCGTGTGGACGGTGCATTGCCCCATATCGACGCTTGGTACGAGGCTTTCGGTATCACTGAAAAAGATTCGATGTTTGTGCCGAAAGAAAAGCGCGTGACGATTTGGTAAGCCATTCGGCGCAGGCATATATTTTTTAGGCAAGCGGAACGATAAAGATTCTAAATCGTTCCGCTTGTTGCGTTAAAATGGTAGGCGTTTCGGTAAGATTTTGCTAATTTTGCGTGGTCATAGAAACGATAAAACCGATTATACATGCCATTAAATTTACCAGATAAGCTTCCGGCCATCGAGTTGTTGAAAAAAGAGAACATCTTTGTCATCGACACTTCGCGAGCCTCTTCGCAGGACATCCGCCCGTTGCGCATTGTCGTATTGAACCTCATGCCGTTGAAAATTACGACAGAGACCGACCTTGTCCGTCTGTTGTCCAACACGCCTTTGCAGGTCGAGGTCTCTTTCATGAAAGTGAAGGGGCACACGTCGAAGAATACGCCGGTGGAGCACATGAAAGCTTTCTACCGTGATTTCGAACTGATGAAGGAAGAGAAGTTCGATGGTATGATTATTACCGGTGCGCCAGTAGAACATCTCGATTACGAGGAGGTGAACTATTGGGACGAAATCAAGGAGATTTTCGACTGGGCACGCACCCATGTCACTTCCACCCTTTATATCTGTTGGGCCGCCCAAGCCGGATTATATCATTATTATGGCGTACCCAAATACAAGTTGGACCGGAAGATGTTCGGTGTTTTCAAGCAATATCCGTTGGCTCCCATGCTGCCGATATTCCGCGGTTTCGATGATGAGTTTTATATGCCGCACAGCCGCCATACGGAGATACGGCGCGAGGACGTGCTCCGGGTGCCCGGCCTTGAGGTCATTGCCGAATCTCCCCAGTCCGGGGTGTGCATGGTCATGGCGCGTGGCGGACGGGAGATTTACATCACGGGGCATGCCGAGTATTCCCCCTATACCTTGGATACGGAATACCGTCGCGATTTGGAGAAAGGTTTGCCGATAGACATGCCGGTGAACTATTACTGTCACAATGTGCCGGAAGAAGGACCGTTGGTGACGTGGCGTGCTCATGGGAACCTGTTGTTTTCCAACTGGCTGAATTATTACGTGTATCAGGAAACTCCTTACGATATTAATAGTATCCGATGATCAGACAAAGACCAGTAGAGCTTCTGGCTCCGGCCCGTAATGTGGAATGTGCCATGGCGGCAGTGGACCACGGGGCAGATGCCGTGTATATCGGTGCTTCCCGTTTCGGGGCAAGGGCGTCGGCGGGCAATTCCGTGGAGGACATCGCCCGTGTGGTGGAGTATGCCCATACGTTCCGTGTCAAAGTGTATGTCACGGTCAATACGATATTGAAGGACGAGGAATTGCCCGAGACGGAAAAGTTGGTGTGGGCCTTGTATCGTGCCGGAGTGGATGCGCTCATCGTGCAGGACATGGCTTTGTTGGAACTCGACTTGCCGCCCATCCCTTTGCATGCCAGCACGCAGATGGACAACCGTACGCCGGATAAGGTGAAGTTTCTCCACAGTTTGGGTTTCAGCCAGGTGGTGTTGGCGCGTGAACTGTCTTTGGCCGAGATTCAGGCCGTTCATGCGGCTTGCGACGTGCCGTTGGAGGTTTTTGTGCACGGGGCACTCTGCGTCAGTTACAGTGGACAGTGCTACGTGTCGCAACATTGTTTCGGGCGGAGTGCCAACCGGGGGGAATGTGCCCAGTTCTGCCGGTTGAAGTTCGATATGGTAGACAGTGACGGACGTATGATAGAACAAGGCCGCCACTTGCTTTCTTTGAAGGACATGAACCGGGGAGCGGATTTGGAACGCTTGTTGGACGCCGGTGTGACTTCGTTGAAAATCGAAGGACGTCTGAAGGACGTGGCATACGTGAAAAACGTGACTGCGTGGTACCGCAGCCGTCTGGACGAAATCTTCAAACGCCGTCCGGAGTACCGCCGGGCTTCATCGGGACACGTGTCTTTGGCGTTTACACCTTGTTTGGAGAAAAGTTTCAACCGAGGATTCACCCGTTATTTTCTGGATGGCCGTACACCTGATATTTTTTCGTTTCATACGCCCAAATCGTTGGGTGAAGAAGTGGGAACGGTGAAAGACGTCCGTGGAAGGTGTATTGTCGTATCCGGAGTCAAGCCGTTTGCCAACGGCGACGGACTGTGCTTTTTGGACGAGCAAGGCAACTTGCAGGGATTTCGTGTGAACCGGGTGGAAGCCAATAAGATTTATCCGGCGGAAATGCCGCGTGTCCGTCCTCGCACCCGTCTGTACCGCAATTTCGACAAGGCGTTCGAGGACGTGCTGTCCCGTCCGTCCGCTGTCCGCAAAATCCGGGTGGAATGGACGTTAAGCGAATATGCCGAAGGGTTTGCGTTGGAGGTGCGCGACGAGGACGAGGTGTCGGTAACCGTAGCTTTCCCCTATCCTAAAGAAAAGGCACGCAGCTCGCAAGTCGAAAACATCAAGGCTCAGTTGTCCAAGTTGGGAAATACGCCGTTTGAGGCGGAGGAAGTGGACATCCGTTTCTGTTCCGACTGGTTTATCCCTTCTTCCGTATTGGCTGATTGGCGCAGGACGTTGGTTGGGCGGTTGTTGTCGGCACGCAAAATAAATTATTCGCAGGAGGTACGTCCCTTTCCGACGGCCTTTACACGCAACCGGGATGAAAAGCAAGGGAAGGCTCCGGTGCGGTGGATTCCGGAAGAGGTGACGTATCTGGCCAATGTGATGAACCGCAAGGCTGAGGACTTCTACCACCGGCAAGGGGCAGTGTGCATTGCTCCGGCTTTCGAGAAACGGGAACCTGCCGGTGCCGTACTGATGTTTTGCCGCCATTGCCTGCGTTACAGCATGGGGTGGTGTCCGCGTTACGGGGGAGAGAAGTCTCCTTTCCGTGAACCGTATTATTTGGTCTCGTCCGACGGACGTCGTTTCCGTTTGTCTTTCGACTGTAAAGCCTGCCAAATGAAAGTCTGTGCCGATGCGGAAGAGTAGCTTTTTTCTGATTTACCTGTTATTAGGCAGTTTGTTGTCGGCCGGTTGTTATTACCAGAAGCCCGATTATTCCGACGAGTGGGATTTGACGGAGAAACGGAAGGATTCGCTTGATTTTGAGGCTTCCCATCATTATAACCGGAATTATAATTTCGTGGTGGTGGAAGATTCTTTGTGCCTGCAAACCGTACATCCCGTCCATAATCCGGTACATGCAGGTGTGCCGGAAGACACCGTGGCTGTATTTGCGGACGACCGTCTCGTCGTGGCTGAAGTCATGATTGTGCCGGCGGATTCGGTAGATTCGGTTTGGGTGAAAGTAGCCCGCGACCAGTCCACTATGGGTTGGGTGCACGAGCAGGATTTGTTGGCACGGGTTGTTCCGGATGATTCCATTTCGCAGTTTATCCATGCTTTCAGTAACACGCACCTGATATATTTCCTGTCCGTTTTAGGCGTGTTGTTGGTATTGTGGTTGGTACGCCGTATGCGTCGCAAGCGTTTCCATATCGTGCATTTCGACGATATCGGAAGTTGTTACCCTACTTTGCTATGCCTGACGCTGTCCGGTGCCGCTACGCTTTATGCCAGTATGCAGAATTTTGTGCCCGATACATGGACGGAGTTTTATTTCCACCCGACGCTCAATCCTTTCGGATTGCCGTTTATTTTGGGCTTGTTCGTGGCTTCCGTGTGGCTGATAGTCATTCTGTCCATAGCGTCGGTGGAAGACGTTTGCCGGCAACTCCCTTTTCAGGAAGCCATGTTGTACTTGTTTGCCTTGTTGGGCGTATGTGCGGGGTGTTACCTGTTCTTTTCGCTCACCACGTTGTATTATCTCGGCTATCCTTTTTTCTTGTTTTACGTCGGTTGGGCGTTGTGGCGTTATTTCCGTTATGCCCGTTGTCCTTACGTTTGCGGGCGTTGCGGAGCCAAGCTTCACAGCAAAGGGCGTTGTCCGCATTGCGGTGCATGGAATGAATGACCCGTCTGTCTTGCGGGGGAGAGTCAGAAATGCAGGCTGACATCCACTCCGAACTGTAACGGATTGCCCCGTTGTCCGAATTTCATGTTGCGGGTGGTAGCGGCCGAAGTAAAAAAGAAAGCGTCGTAGTCCGTATCCGTCAGGTTTTTGCCCCAGATGTCGATGCGTACGGAGCCGAAGTCCAAACCGGCATGGGCATTCAACAGCGCGTAAAACGGTTGGTGGTAAGCATTGTCCTCGCTCCAGTAGATTTTTCCGGCTCCCGTGGTATTCACGCCGAAGAAATAGCTTTTTATCTTATGGTGTTCCAAGGGTTGTTCGTATTCCACACCTGCCGCGAGCGTGTGCATGGGGACAAAAGGCACATGGTTACCGTCATATTTCACCGCCTCTTGCGCTGTTTCCGTCCGGGCTTCCTGCGCTTCATAGCGTTTGAATACGGAGTGCGTGTAGCCGTATGACGCATGCCACGTCAGGCGGTTGTCCAACCATCCGCCGCGCAGTCCTATTTCCGTACCGCAACTCCGTCCCCGTCCGGCGTTGACCATGACACGCCCCAATCCGCTGCTCACGAATTTGGAAATCTGTTGGTCGTACACGTCCATGTAGAACACGGCGGCATCCAGTTGTATCTTGCCGTCCGAGAACGAGAAGTGCCCGCCTGCCTCATAATTATAACTGTATTCCGGTTTGAAGCGGGTCTGTGCCGGAGTTCCGGAAAACTCCTCCTGCGGAATTTGGCTGACAATCATCTGTTTCACGGCTTCCGGCATGTGGGCGTACATCGGTCCGTCTAGCGTCTCCGCCGTCTTGTCCTTGACGGAGCGCATCATCCGGCTTTTCAAATCGCCTTGCACCAGGTCGCTGAACATCTGTACGTTGTATCCTCCGCTGCGGTAGCCCTTGCTCCAACTTACGTACACGTTGTTTTGCGCCGAAAAGTGGTATTGCAAGGCCACCTTAGGTAACCATTGCACGTAATCGTGTTTCAGGCTGCCCCGGAAATGGCTGTCGTCCGACAGGCCTTCGAGGACGAGCGGCATCATGGGGGAAGTAAGCTCCACGCCGTAGTCCATGCGACCACCGTAATCGTAGTCCAACCTCATTTTTTCATATTCCACGCGCAGGCCGGCCACAAGGCTCAGCCCTTCCGCTCCGAACAAGTCGTTGAACGTGCTTTGGTGGAAAGCGGCAAGGTCGGTGGTCGGGGTGTCGAAAGCCCCGTCGGCCACGTAGGGGGAAACAGGCATATCTAATGTAAGTCCCATTCCCATCGGGCTGATGGCGGCATTGGCTTTGTCGAACACGGTGTTCATGAACTCGCGGGTCAGAGATACCGGACTTTTCGTGTGTAGGGTCTGGCGCATGGCATAGATACCTCCTATCCATTCCCAACGGCGGTTGCTGCGGCTTTTGAAAGTCAGTTCTTCGCTCCAAGAGTTGATGCGTTGCTTTTGGGTCAGGCTGAAATAGTCCGCGTCCGTGAAATCCTGATCAAGCGTCATGTTGTCGTTCAGGTTTTGGTAGGCTGTGACGGACGACAGGATGAACCGGTCGGCGGTATATTGTGCGTTGAGGCTGCTGTTCAGCAGGCTTCGGCGGTAGAATGAAGGACGGTTGTAGAGGATGCGGCCTATATCCTCGGGATGTGGCTCTTCTCCTTCAGCCGCACCTAAGTAACGGTAGGGATAGCCTTGGTCTTCACGATACGAATAATCTGTAGAGAAGTCCAGTTTCCAAGCCTCTGCCGGAAAGTAAATGACCCGTACGCGTCCGCCTCCGGTTTCGCTTCCTCCCACTGTTTCATGCCGGGTGACGTTTTCGAAGAATCCTTCCGAATGCTTATAAAATCCACTCAAGGCGTATGCCATCCTGTGGCTTGTCTTTTGGTAATGAGATGCCGACAACCCGTAGCCCTTGTCTTTTACCGAAGTGCCCATGCGGATGTCCGTGCCTTGATAATGGAACGGGTTGCGGGTAAACACGCGGAGCAGGCCGCCCATGGCATTCCGTCCGTACAGTGTGGCCTGCGGGCCGCGCAACACGTCCACGCGTTCCACGTCTAGCAATTCAATGTCGTAGGCACTTTTGTCGGCATATCCCACGTTGTCCACGTACAATCCCACGGCCGGGGTGTTGATGCGCGAACCGATACCGCGTATGTAAGCCGCCGAGGTCAAGCTACTGCCGTAGTCCGGCATGTAGAAGTTGGGTACGAAAGCCGAAAGTTCTTTCAGCGAAGCAGTATGTTGGTCGTCTAATGCCGTCCGGTCGAAAAGGGAAACGGCGATGGGAGCTTGCCGTAATTTGCCGGTTTCTTTGGGAGAATATACGATGACCACCTCTTCGATGTCTTTTACCCGTGCGCTGTCTTCTGCCGTTTCCTCGATGGGGAGCGCGTATGAAGGTGCGCCCGAGAGGAATAATATTGCTGATATGATGCTCAATCTGTCCATCCGTGGTTTTTGTTTCGGGATGCAAAGTTACGATGAATCGTCGGGTGGGGCAATCCTTATTTATTAGGATTTTCCGCCGGAAGCAAAGGCATACGGAAGTGGTCATGGAATAGATTTTGTATATTGTTTTCTTTATCCTTGGCCTGCGGTTTCCTCTATTTTATTCTGTTTTTCCTTGTTTTTTCACGCCAAAACAGGAGTTAATGGAACTGTAAAACCGTTGCCGAATGTGAAAAATGACGGATTCAGTGCGCGTTTACCTTCAATTTCCCGTTTTTTATGAAGAAGAAAATTTTTCATTCGGCTGAGAAAACATTTTTTTTCTCCGCAGATTTTCCGGTTTTTCTCCGCAGGAAGTGGAGGAGTTTGAAGCCGGACGAGATGAAAATGTGCTGAAAACCTCGATATTTCTTCTAATTGATGGTTTTCGGATGACAAAAACGAAGTGTCGTTTTGTAGGTAAATCATATTGTCGGTTGGCACAAGAAGCTACGATATGCGGACGGGGTGCGCTGTGGCTTTACAGGATGTATGTGTCCCGGGCGAATGGGAGAGCAAAATGTTTTGCTTCCGTTCCGCGAGATTCGCTCCGAAGTCACCGTGTCAGATTCGGTACAGAAATACGCGAATCACGGTAAAGATAGCGGTGGGTGTCCCATAGTAGGGGGAAGGAAGGTTGTTTTGTTTTCGGAAAAAACACAGGCACGTAAAAAAGTATACATTATATTAGGATTTTACCTTTTATTTTCTTTTCTTTGTGGAATACTAATGGATTTTTTTGAATATGAATAAGTTCTTTTTGTTTTGTATAGTCCTTTGTGCTTGTGTTTGCCAAAGCTTGAATGCCGTTCCGGTCACTCCGGAAGAAGCGCGTCAGGTGGCCGGACGTTTTTTCAACGAAAAAGGACGTAAGGGGGATTGTACGGTTCGTGAGCATAAGGCCGTTGTTCAGGTACGGGCCGGTGGAATGGAGAATCCACCTTTCTATATCTGTACACCTTCGGATGGTAAGGGATTTGTGGTCGTTTCCGGTGATGATGCCCTGCCCCAGGTGGTGGGCTACTCGTTGGAAGCTCCGGCCGGAAACGGTTTGCCGGAACCGTTGGCCGCCTGTCTGGCTTCATATTCCTCTTATGTCGAGGCCGTGCGACAAGGAAGGGCGCAGCCGCTTGTGCGTTCATCCCGTAAGGGAGATTCCGTTCCGATTGCCCCCTTGCTCCGGACGCAGTGGGGACAGGGGGCACCCTATAACGATTTGTGTCCGGCGGATTGGCACGGAGAACGTTATCCGGCAGGATGTGTGGCGGCAGTGGCTGCACAAATCATGAATTATTACCGTTGGCCGTTGTCTGGGACAGGTACGGTGTCAGTAGGCGGTGAAGAAATCGACTTGGCTATGCATGCGTATGATTGGGATAACATGCGGGACAGTTACCTTCCGTCAGATGGAACGGGTGGCGGAGAGGTCGGGGGTGGAGTTACCGAAGCGCAGAGGACGGCTGTGGCCACATTGGTGCGCGATGTGGGGTATGCCTTGGATATGCGATATGCAAAAGACGGAAGTATGGCTCGTCATTTTGATATCGTATGGGCACTCTTCAAACATTTCGGTTATGCCCCTACGCTCAAATACCATCACCGTAAACTGTATACGCGCACGACATGGTATGGTATCATCCGCGATGAACTTATGGCCGGTCGCCCCGTGGCTTATAGTGGGGCAAGCGGCTTTGGGGAGGAAGACGGGCATTCTTTCATCTGCGACGGGATGGATGCGGACGGCTACCTGCATATCAACTGGGGATGGGACGGTGCTTACGACGGATATTTCGACATGGATGTGCTGCAACCCGAAGGAGAGGGGGCAGGGCATGATGTCGGCGGGTATGTGGAACGTGCCGGTATGGTGACAGGTTTTCGTCCGTGGTCTGCCGATGACAAGGGCGAGCCGCAGAGGGTGCTGATGGCCGACGGGGTGGAGTTTTCCGTGTTGAGGGGAAATTCTTTAAGAGCCGAGGTGGGACATGTAATGAACTGCACAGATGCCGTCAGGTACTTGAACCCTTATTTCATCTGGACCGATGCTTCCGGAAATGTGGTGTGGCGCGACAAGGCCGGTTTCCAGTCTGTTGGAGGGCAGCAGCGTCCCATGCCGGGGCAGATTGTGGATGGCATGGCCATGAACGGCCATGAAACATCCTTGGCTGCAGGTATATACACCGTGCGGATAGAAAACAATCCGGACGGGAATGGCGAGACGTATGAACGCTTTGAAACGGGTGAAATGCCGGATGGTGTGAAGGTGACAGTGGGTGAAGACGGCTCGTTGTCCATAGAACCGGATACGCGGGCTTACCATTTGGAGGTCGTTTCCTGTGTTTCGACGGGGAAGGTGTATGCCGGTTTAGCTTTTGCCGAGGTGGAAGTATGTATCCGCAACACGGGTGACAAGGCTTATGAAGGCAAAGTGGAAATGTCTCTCGAAACGGAGGACGGCAAGGTGTCCGGTGCTGGCAAAGGTGGGCGTGTGGTGGCTACGGGAGGCGAATCCCCGGTCTTCTACGCGCAGTCCGAACGTACGTTGCGTATGTCGGTTTCCGCACCGCAGGAAGCCGGGCGTTACCGTGCCCGTTTCAGTGTGGACGGCGAGACGTTGCCGGAGGATAAACCGTGTTATGTGGAAGTGAGGCCGCGTCCGTTGGAACCCGTCTTGGAGTTGTCCGCACCGTGGAAATGGGGCGCAGGCCAAGAGATAGTACAAGCGATGGAGGTGCCTGTGTCTTTGTCTGCCAATGTCCGTGTCGTGCCTGCGGCAGACGGGACGACCCTTGAGGACGGGACGGAAGTGGCCTTGTATGCGTTGCGTAATGGGGATGATGTGTCGCAGGAAATGCGTTTGTGTGGTTGCGATTACAACAGTTACAAGGGGACGGTAAGTTTGGAAACAAGCACTCCGTTGCTTTCCGTTCTTCCCGAAGGCGTTTACCGTTTTTATCTGAAGTATGCGGACGGAGAAGGAATGAAAGAACTTTTGACAACCAACGGGGAATTTGGCGGTGTGGAGGTTCGTTTGCTGCCTGCTACGTCGGCATTTCCTTATTTGTCAAGCCCGGTGACAGTGAACGGAGGGCGAGTTTGCAAGCGGTACAGTACAGTGGATGTCGTGCTTCCCCTTTCGGCTACCCATGACTTCAGTGGGTTTGTCAAGGTGGAAGACAGCTATTTCAACGGGACACAATGGATGGATTTGTTGTCTTCCGGTTTGGTGCCGGTGAGATTGGGCAGCGGAGAGGATTGTGAGGTGACGGTGCGTGCGGATGTCCTTCGGGAGTTTGATGGGGAACGTAATGTGACAGTCAAGGTATTTGATGACCAATATAATGAATTGGGGGCGTTGGCATTGCATCCCGTCCTTCAGGACAGCTATGAGTATACTGCCGAGTCCGGGGCGGATGAACGTCTGAAGTTGGCGGCTCCGGCAAGGTTTACTGATTCCGGCTATTTTGATCCGGGAAATCAGGGTATGCTCTCGTTGTCGGTTTGTGCCAACGAAAGCGGATTCCGTTCGGGACGCTTGGAATTGGAAGCGGATGCTGCGTCGGTGGATGGCATATGGGTATCACCGTTGTTGGCCGAACCTATAGCGGTCAACCTTTTGGCTAATACGTCTAAGGATGTGGATATACCTTTTGTGTGCCGAAAAGATGCCCTACCCGGGCTTTATCTGGCACGTTTGTATTTCCGTACGGATGAGGGTACGCGTTACCCCGTATTGCCCGATGGGATGGATTATAGTCTGAATTTTACCATAAGGAAGGGAATAGGTGTGGATTCTTATTGTTCGGATGGTATCCGTGTGGCAGCGGAAGGTGGTATCTTACGAGTGACCGGATTGAATGGCAAATCGTGCATCTCGCTATACGCAACGGATGGAAAACTGATTTTTGTGGAAAAGGACGTGGAGTCGGAATATTGGGAAAAAGCTTTTCCAAAGGTTATTGTTGGTCAAGTATTTACATTGGTGGTGGAAACTGATGGGCAGCTTGGTAAGATGGTACGTAAGTTGGTGTGGAAATAAGAAATCGGTCTCAGATGCAGTCTGCTTCGATGTACCCGTTTATGGCGGTGTAAATCGTCAGTTCCGACACGGAGCGGGCATTGGGTTTTTCCATGGTGTTCTTGTCTTTTTCTCCTCTACGGGTATGTGCGTTTGCAGCCAGATTGGAGAAAAACATGCTGAAAACCTTGTTTTTTCATTTAATTGATGGTTTCCAAGTGACAAAAACATGGTGTCGTTTTGTCGGTAAAATATTCCACAAACCGATACAAGGCAGCATGTCATGTGGATAGAACTTACCAAGGGCGTGCAATCCGTGCGTAGTGCGAAGCAGGAACGTGACAATTTGCTTTATGCCCGTTGCGTGAGAATCGCTTCGAAACCGTCACGTCGGGGCCGGGGTGGAAATACGTGAATCACGGGTAAGATTGTGGTGGTACAAAGAGATGGTAACACGAAGGTTTGTTTAATGTTTTGCCTAAGTATAGTACCTGTTTATAAAAAGTGGTCTTAAAGCTAAAATAAATACCAAAAATTTAGCTTTCAAAATACGATGCAAATTCTTTTTTTGATAGGATTTTTGTAACTTGTACATATTCAATTAGATAGAAAAAATCTCGATATCTGAAAATGCAAACTCAAATATTTGGTTTCTACTCAAAAATATGCTTAACTTTGCGATGCGAGAATTAAACATATGTGGAACATTAATGGAAATATTGCCTATGGAATGAAACGTTAATGCAATGGTAAAGTATAGAGTGAACAGATATTCAAAAACTAAAGAATAAAACGGCGAAAAAGTATAATATATCGTAGCGATTATGAGGAATGTTGTATTTTTATTGTTTGTGCTTTTGGGGCAAGTATGTTTGGCCCAGAGTGAGGTTGCTTCAAAGTCCGGGGAACCATTGGGTAAAGAAACGGGTTCTTCTTTCTGCCCCCTTGATTCGATACCGGATTGGGTAAAAGAAAAAACGACCCAAAAAGAATACGAATTGTGGAAAAAGGCATCCCGATATTACCAAGTGGATTATTCCGTTTTACGAAAGGACTTGTCCAAAGACCAGAAACGTAGGCTTTACGAAAGTTTGGAGGAGGCTTGTGAAAAGATGGAGGTTCGTGGGAAGCAAGAAGGGGTGGATGAAATGCTCACTTTTGCACTACCTGCGCCAATAGATTCCACTATCGTGTGGAATACGTGCAGTTACGTGAAAATAGATGAAAATCTGTCTTTCAGGAAGATCGAAGGAATCGTGTTCCATTCAAAGGACTATCCCGAAGCCCAAGTGAAAGTGACTGTGTGGTGCGTGTACGACAAAGCCAAAAACAGCGTGCAGGTCATCAAAGAAGATATGCAGAAAGCAGGACAGGCCATCGAAGTGAATGGTTCCCATACTGTCGGTTATGACCAGGTGAACGGGCGGCTGTATGGTTCTTGCGGAGGCTCTTTGGTATATTGGGATGAGCATAAGGCTTATCATAGCGAGGATTTCCACAAGGGATATAACATCCCATTGGAATAGGGATATTGGATGAGGGCAAAGCATGGCACTATATAGATGGGTTTGATTGTCCTTATTTTGCCCTTGGCCTTGGACTATGCGTTGTTTGTGAGGTTTAGACATGGGCAAAAGGTTACAAATATGCTTTTTTATCTTTCTGCTTTTTATCTTTTGTTTTCCGTAGTCATACTCGTCATGTGTGTAAGTCGGGCAGCTTGGGTGGCGTCTGTAATCAGTTTGATGTCAATGGTTTGGTTACGGATGAAGTGTGCGTGGATAAAAAAGTGTTTTGTATTGTTGGCTGTATTCGTTCTTTGTGTTCCTTTTTTGTATGGCATGTATGTGCTGAAAAAAGATTCTGCGGACGGTCGCTTGTTCATCTGGAAAATCTCTTATCCGGTGGCTAAACAACAGATATTTTCCGGGGTGGGAATAGGCGGTTTCCCGTATGTTTATGGGGAAGCACAAGAAGCGTATTTTCGGGAGGGGAAGGGAACGCAAGATGAGGAAATGTTGGCTGGTGCCCCGGATTATGCTTATAATGAATATTTGCAGATATGGATAGAACTTGGACTGCCGGGAGTTTTGTCTTGTTTGTGCCTTATGGCTTATGTCTATATACGCCTTCTTAGGTGTCGGAATGTTGAGGTTGTCGGGTTATGTGGTGCAATGGTGAGTTTTATGGTGGTTTCCCTTTTTTCTTATCCTCTTCGATGTTTTGCCACATGCTTGTTGTCGTTGTTAATTTTGTTATGGGCAGCGTGGATGCCAATGGTGCTTGATGAAAAGAAACGGAACAGAAAGCTTGGAATGATGTTCGGTTTGTTGTTGGTGGTTGGAGTGGAGGCGATGGTGTGTGTCCGGTTTAATAAATCTTATCGAACGTGGACTGCGGTAAAGCGTTGGGATATGGTGCGGCCATATTTTGATAGGGAAAAATATGAGGGCATAGAGAATTGTTACAGGGTTTTGTATCCCGATTTGAAGAAAGATGTTGGTTTCCTTTTTGAGTATGGAATGTGTTTGTCGTATAATGGTCATCACGAAGAAAGCAACATAATATTAAATGAAGGGGCAAAACGAAGTTCTGACCCCATGTTCTTGAATCTCATGGGAAAAAACTTTCAAGTTCTTGGCAGGCTTGAGGAGGCTGAAGAGATGTTTTATAAGGCTTATTATAGAGTCCCCCACCGTATTTACCCTTTATATTTGTTGATGGGGTTGTATGAAAAAGAGGGACGGGATTTGGAAATGTTGGAGAAGGCTCATCAAATAGTAGGGAAGAAAGAAAAAGTACCTTCTTCTTTGACGGGATATCTTAAAAAAGAAGCAGGGCTTAAATTGCAAGAATATGAAAGAAGCAATGGAAAGGGGAAAAATATGGAAATAGATTGGTTTTGATTGGAGAGAACTAAAAGTTTATAAGGAATACTCTTCAGATGCGGTCGGCCTCTATGTACCCGTTCATGACGGCATAGATAGTCAGTCCCGATACGGAGCGGACATTGAGTTTTTCCATGATGTTCTTGCGGTGGGAGATAACGGTGGTAGTGCCGATACACAAGTGGTCGGCAATTTCCTTGTTCGTCAGTCCGCGTACAATGAGTATGAGCACTTCGATTTCGCGATGACTGAGTCCGTTGGGGTCGGTATAGGCTGTGGTTCCCGATATGGGCTTCCTCATACCTTGGGGCAGATGTCGTCCGTGGGCATGCGCATACTGTTGCAGTTGCAGTAATGCACGCACCATATTGTCTTCGTTCTGGTAGATATTCAACGTATGGAAGTGGGAGGTTTGAGGGGTGCCGGTTGTCCCATTGGTAAGCACAATGGTTTTTTCTTTCCGTTCCACAAAGAAGGCGCTGTGCTCCACAAGGGTCTGGGCTGAAATAAAGTAGTGGAAATACATGTCCGGTGTGTCGCGCATCAGTTGTTCAAAACTGTTGAACGTGCGGACGACAGCTTGTGGCATCATCCGTTCAATGAGGCCGCGTAGTCCCATACAGGTCAATGTGTTGGCTTCTATAATGGCAATTTCGGGGGATAGTTTCATGTTCACGCTCATATTTCCATGCAAAGTTACTCAAATCTCGTCGTATCTTAAAAAGAAATAAGGATGCCTTATTCCAGACATCCTTACCTTATCAAAAATTTAATTGGTTTCAAACTAAGGTGCATTGCACTTAACAAGCTGCACCTGCATTCAGGTTTTTATTACCGAACAACATTGAAGTACTTGAACCCAAGAACTTACCGTTGCTCTTCTTTGAACCTGTTGCAACTGCCATAGCTACTACGACCGCTGCGATAATCATTAATCCTGTCATAATCTTCTTACCTTTCTTTTTTAATCTAACAATCTTTTACCTAAACATTGCTCCTTCACGGAGCTAAATACCTAAAAACTAAATATCTTTTGTTCCTTATGACACTACAAAGGTACGGCGATTCTTCCTGCAAAACAAGTAAAAGGGCATTTGTTATCATTTAAATGCCCTTTTCTTGATATAAATCAATGAAAAGGTCTTGGGATACTGATTTTTTTAATAACTTTGCAACGTTTTGTTCTGCCCGGCCTATGGGAAAGCCCTTTCAGGTCGGCAGATGAAAAGGGAATCGGGTGGAAATCCCGGACAGTCCCGCTGCTGTGAACTCATTGTGCGGTTTGTTTCAAACCTCAAGCCACTTCCTTATTTATAATAATAAGGTGGGAAGGCCAACAAGCCGGAGTAAGTCAGAAGACCTGCAAAACGTAGTCATGCCGGAATCTCCGTGGGATGGGAGGAAGGTGTCTTGAGTGAAGAATGAAGATATAAATGGGCGTATACAAGGAATCTCATAAAATGAGAGGATGGTTGCTTGTGTCATTTTGTATGGAGACTGTGTTCGTGCTCGCACAAAATGGTGCAGATAGCGTGGATGTGGGGCTGAAACAGATGAAAGGTCTGACGGTGACCGAGAAGGCTTTGCCTGCCACCGTACGTTCGGGTGCTCCTGTGCAGACGCTTGATAAGGCGGAGTTGGAACGTATGGGCGTGTTGGACGTGTCGGATGCCGTACGGCATTTTTCGGGGGTGACCTTGAAGGATTATGGCGGTGTGGGAGGGTTGAAAACTGTTTCCGTACGCAGTCTGGGCGCACAGCATACAGCCGTGCTCTACGATGGTGTGGCCATAGGGGATTGCCAGTCGGGACAGGTGGACATCTCCCGTTTCTCGTTGGATAATGTTTCTTCATTGACGTTGACTATCGGGCAAAGCGACAATATTTATCAGACGGCACGCATGTTGGCTGCTGCAAGCGCGTTGAGCATCGAAACGAGCCGGCCTGATTTTGAAGGCCGGGATTTCACTCTTTCGGTAAAGGTGAAGGCGGGGGCTTACGGTTTGGCCAACCCCTCATTGTTCTATGCCCATCGGTTCACACCGCGTTTGTCTTGTTCTCTTTACGGTGAATATTTACGTGCCGACGGGAATTATCATTTTACGATGATGAACTTGGATAAACAGATAAAAGGACGGCGTAACAATAGCGACATAGGGGCATACCGTGCGGAGGTGAATCTTTTTGCCCATTTGACAGAACGTCAGGATTTGGATGTGAAGGGGTATCTGTTCGATTCCCGTCGAGGATTGCCCGGTAGTGTCGTATATGACAATCCCTATGCGGCGGAACGGCTTTATGACCGTAATTATTTCGGTCAGTTGAGGTATGAGAACCGTTTTTCGGAGAAGTGGAAACTGAAGGCTTCCGGGAAGTTCAATTATAGTTGGAACAAAGACACGGACAAGAAGGCTGCCGGGCCGACGGAAGACCGTTTCCGCCAGACGGAGACCTACCTGACCGCGACGTTATGGGCGAAGCCCGTGAAAAACCTTTCTTTTTCGTTGGCGCAGGATTTTGTGTATAACGATTTGGCCACGACGTTGGACCAATGCCAATACCCGGAACGTTATACCAGTCTGACGGCCTTTTCAGCACAATACCGTCAACCGCAGTTTCAGGTGACGGCTTCCTTGCTGAATACTTTCATTACCGAACGAGTTTCTTTAGGGATGGCTGCCGACGACCGTAAGCGGCTTTCTCCGGCGGTAAGCCTGGCGTGGCGCCCTGTGAAAAAGGCGAGTTGGCGTTTGCGCGCGTCTTATAAAGACATATTCCGTGTCCCGACTTTCAATGACCTCTATTATCTGCTCATTGGGAACAGCCGCTTGCGTCCGGAAACAACGTGCCAATGGAATATAGGGACCACCTGGGCCGGACGTATGGGAAAAGTGGCGGATTACGTGAGCTTTTCGTTGGATGCTTATTATAATAAGGTGAAAGACAAGATTGTGGCAGTTCCGACGATGTTCGTATGGAAAATGTCCAACGTAGGCAAAGTGGAGACTTACGGCGTGGATGCCAATCTGGCTGCCGAATGGGCTTTGGCAAAAGCTTGGAATTTGAGTTTGACAGGAGCGTACAGTTTCATGCAGGCGGAAGACGTGACGAAACGCGGTAGCAAGTTGTGGCGTCATCAGATTGCCTATACGCCGAAACATTCCGGAGGTGGAAGTGTGGTACTTGAAATGCCGTGGATGAACGTGGCATATAATGTGGCGTGGAGCGGTGAACGCTATCGTCTGCCGCAAAACAAAAAGAGCAATCTCGTGAATGCCTATTCCGATCATAGCCTTTCCTTGTACCGTGTTTTCCGGTTCAGGGATCATAAGTTGCGCCTGCAGGTGGACGCGGCCAATCTGGGTGGAAGAAATTATGAGGTGGTGCGTTACTATCCGATGCCCGGGAGGAATTTTAAAGTGGCAATAACATATTCTTTATAAACTTTTAATAACGAAAAAAATGAAAATGAAATGGTGTAAATGGGCCATAATGGCTCTGGCTTTAGGGTGTTTTACCGCTTGTAGCGAGGATGATGACACGGTTGGAGATGGTGGAAAGCCGGGAGAAGAGACTGGTGGAAATGGAGGCGGTGCCAATGGAAGTGACAGCACTGCGGTTCCTTCCCCCGTGGTCGCTTTGGGAGCTTATGTGTTGAATACCGGAAATTGGGGTGGAAACGATGCCGGTATCCAATATTTGGATTTTCAGACCGGAGAGTTGAGCGAAGACCTTTATGCGGCTGCCAATGGCGAAGGGCTTGGCGACTTGGGGCAAGACCTTTGTGTGTATGGTTCGAAAATATACGTGACGGTGAGCGGTTCTTCCAAAGTTGTCATCATGGACCGTAAGTGCAAGGTTCTGAAATCCATTCCGGTGGCTACCGAAGACGGTACTCCGGTTGAGCCTCGCTACATGGCAGCGTGTGAGGGGAAGGTTTATTTTACAGCATACGATGGGACGGTTTCCCGTATCGATACGACTTCCATGGCCATCGATGGCAAACTGAATCTTATAGATGCCGGGGCACAAACAGGTTATGACCATCCCGAGGCCATTACCTCCGCCAACGGCAAACTGTATGTCAATATTTCGGGGTATTCAAAAGGAAAGTGGCTGGCTGTGGTTGATGCAGCTTCTTTCACCAAGCTGAAGGATATTGAAGTGATGCTCAATCCTTATACCCAGTGCATCACGGCAGAAGACGGGTATGTATACTTCGTGTCCAATGGCAACTATGCAGGAAGCCCGTCCTTGACTCCGGACCAGTATATTTACGGTACGATGCAACGTCTCGATCCGGAAACAGACCAAGTGGAACAGGTGTGCCGTGCAACTTATATCGCGAATGCCGGGGAGAAAATGTACATCCTTTATTCAGAGTATTATATGCCGGAAGTGGCTCGTGCTTACGTCCGTGACTTAAAGACAGGAGATGAACAAGAGTTTATGGACATGGCTGATTTGCAGAGTGCCAACGGTTTGGCTGTTGATCCAGCATCTGGCGATGTGTATGTGTTTGACGTACCTTACGGTGCTGCATCCGACGTACATGTATACGGGGCGGATGGAACTTATAAACGTACGTTTGAAGCCGGAATGTCCACCTCGAAGATGGTGTTTGTCACAAAATAAGGAGATGAAGGTAAGTAGCCTTTTTTATGGTTTGTTTGCCGTTTTGCTTCTGTCCTCTTGTAAGGACGGGGGCAAGACGGCTTCCTTTTTGGACGAGGGCGGTGACACGTTGGATTTAAAGTATGCAGAGAACCTGAAGGTTGTGTCTTACGACGGTTACCGGGTGGCTACGCTGAGAAATCCGTGGGATACGTTGGAAATACTGCACACGTATGTGTTGGTCGGACGAGACGAGCCATTGCCCGACAGTCTGCCGCAAGGGACGGTCGTGCGCGTACCGTTGCAGAAAGCCGTCATTTATTCGTCTGTACATTGCGGGTTGATGGAAGAGTTGGGGGCACTGGCTGCCGTGGGCGGAGTGTGCGACCTCCGGTATATCGACCTGCCTTACGTCAAGGAAGGATGCCGCACGGGACGTATCGCGGATTTGGGCAGCGGGATGAATCCGGACATCGAGAAGCTTATGGCGTTGCATCCCGATGCCGTGATGCTTTCTCCGTTTGAAAACAGCGGGGGATATGGCCGGTTGGGCAAGTTGGACATTCCCATCATCGAATGTGCCGACTATATGGAAACTTCTTCGTTGGGGCGTGCCGAATGGATGCGTTTCTACGGCCTGTTGTTCGGAAAAGCAGCCGAGGCCGATTCTTTGTTTGCCCGGGTAGAAGCCGATTATCTCAAGTGGGCCGGAAAAGTGGCCGGAATGAAAGACAAGCCTACCGTGTTTGCCGATTTGAAGTCCGGAGCCACGTGGTATGTGCCGGGCGGACGCAGTACGGTCGGACGGACGTTTGCCGATGCCGGTGCCGACTATGTTTTCAGTGATTTGAAGAACAGCGGCTCGTCTCCCCTGAGCTTTGAGACGGTGTATGAGAAAGCGAAAGATGCCGACATTTGGCTGATTAAGTACAACATGCCGGAGGATAAGACCTATCGGGACCTGAAAAACGATTATGCGCCATACGCCGGATTCCGGGCTTTCCGTGAACGGCGGGTGTACGGCTGCAATACCGGGAGGGTGCCTTACTATGAAGAAACGCCTTTCCATCCCGAATGGTTGCTGGAAGATTTGATAAAAATATTCCATCCGGACGTGGCAAAGGCGGAAGGTGGCAGATATTTTCGTAAATTAGCGGACTGAAAAAGATGATTCCGGTGGAGCGTAAAGGATATGTGTGCGGAGGGATATTGGTCGTCGTCATTTTTGTGTTGGCGGCGGCTAACCTGCTGCTCGGTTCGGTGGACATTCCGGCCGGAGCGGTCTGGGGCGCGTTGACGGGTGGGACGGTGGAAAACGAAGCTTGGTCGTTCATCGTGTGGGAATCCCGCGTGCCTTTGTGCGTGACGGCCTGGTGCTGTGGGGCCGCCTTGGCCGCCTCGGGCCTGATGTTGCAGACGGTGTTCAACAACCCGTTGGCGGACCCGTCGATTTTGGGTATCAGTTCGGGGGCAAGTCTCGGGGTGGCCTTGGTCATGTTGGCCGGAGGTGGAATGGTGTCGGCCGGCACTTTTTCTTTTTCCGGTTTTCTGGCAGTGGTGGCCGGTGCTTTCGCCGGTGCCGTGTTGGTCATGGGGGTGATTCTTTTTCTTTCCACGCTGATACGCAGCAGCGTCATGCTGTTGATTGCCGGCATCATGATGGGCTACGTGGCCTCGTCGGCCATTTCCTTGCTGAATTTCTTCGCCACGGCCGAAGGCGTACACTCTTACATGGTTTGGGGGATGGGCAACTTCGGGGGTGTTTCGTTGGAACAACTGCCGTGGTTTGCGGCTTTTACCTCAGTCGGGTTGCTGATGTCCGTCCTGTTGATTAAGCCGTTGAATGCCTTGTTGTTGGGAGAACGTTACGCGGAGAACCTTGGGGTGAATGTACGTCGTACGCGCAGCATGTTGTTGGTGGTTACGGGAATCCTGACGGCTGTGGTCACGGCTTTTTGCGGCCCTGTGTCGTTCATCGGGTTGGCCGTGCCGCATGTGGCCCGGTTGCTGTTGGGGACATCGAACCACAATGCCCTTTTGCCGGTAACGTTGTTGAGCGGCGGGGCGGTGGCCTTGCTTTGCAATTTGATTTGCATCCTGCCCGGCGAGGAGGGACTTCTCCCCTTGAATGCCGTTACACCCGTGTTGGGTGCGCCGGTGATTATTTATGTCATTGTGAACCAACGTAGAATACAGTATTTCAATTAATGGAAAAGCGGATAGTGCTCGAAGGGGAACGGATTGCTACGGGATACCGCCTGGGAAAGCAGGTGGCGGAAGTGCATCATGGATTGGATTTCAGTCTGTCGGGCGGCGAACTGACCTGTTTGTTAGGATGCAATGGGGCCGGAAAGTCCACTTTGTTGCGTACGTTGGCCGGCATGCAGCCCCCTTTGTCCGGCCGTCTGGAACTCATGGGGCGGCCTTTGGAGGCTTACAGTGCGCATGAGCGTTCCAAAACCATCGGTGTGGTATTGACCGACCGCATGCAGGCAGGAGGGCTGACCGTTTACGAACTGGTGGCTTTGGGACGTCAACCGTACACCGGTTTTTTCGGTCGTCTGACTTCTGCCGACAAAGCCTTGGTATGGCGGGCGTTGGAAGAGGTCGGTATGGTTGGAAAGGCACGTCGTTATGTGGCCGAACTGTCCGATGGAGAGCGTCAGAAAGCCATGATAGCCAAAGCATTGGTGCAAGAATGTCCGTTGATTCTCTTGGATGAGCCTACGGCTTTTCTGGATGTGGAAAGCCGTATGGAAGTTATGCGCCTGCTCCGGAAGTTGGCGGTGGAAGAACGGAAGGCCGTTTTGCTTTCCACGCACGATGTGGATCAGGCCTTGGCCATGTCCGACCGCTTGTGGCTGATGACGCAAGAACGCGAGATGCTGTGCGGAACGACCGAGGACTTGGTGCTGTCGGGGGCGATGGACCGGCTGTTTGGCAGCACGTCCATCCGTTTCGACGCGGTTCGCGGCATCTACGCTCCGAAGAACCGTAACAGCCGGGTGGTTCGTCTGGAAGTTACCGATGAGGCGTTGCGTTATTGGGCACAGAACCTTTTGGTGCGGCACGGTTTCCGCCCCGTTGCGCCGGACGAGGGCGGAGAGGGGGCAGCGAGTCTTGCAGTCATCAGTCCTCAGGACATGGTATGGACACAAAACGGAATCTCCTCCCGCTTTTGTTCGTTTGCCGGACTGGCCGAAATGTTGCGCCCGTTATGACGGGCCTGCATCGGGTGGTAAACAGACAAAGTGTCAGAGTGCCAAAACGTCAGTCTGGAAGTGGCGAGAATGGCGTATTTGTGCCCGGAAGGGAGCATGATGGGAGAATGCGCACTATTTGGAAAGCTGAGGTTGTACATGGAGAAAGCTTTCGGGGCGTTTTTACGGTCTTTTTGAAAATGAAAAGTGGGCATAAGGCGTTGGAAGCTTGTAGAGGAGTAAGTTTGAAACGAAGTAAGCTTGCATTTTGTTTTTGTTTTTAGAGCGGTTGAAAAGCGTCGGTTAGAGAAAAAATCTGGCTTGACATCTCTTGTCTCGGGGATATTCCTGAATGTTTTTATCCAAAAAATGGAGTTTGAAGCACCAATCTGCGGAGAATGGAAAATCGCTTTCAGCCAAACGATTTTTTATTCTCAGCAGAAAAATGAGGCGAAACGGGCAGAAATGACGGATAGAATCAGTTCTCTTCTCGCTTTTTTAACTTACGGGCTTCTAAACGGCACTCCATCTTCTTTTTTATTTCAACTGCAAAACGCGGAATTGCTTTCCTTTTGTGATGAAACGAAAGTATCCGGAAACTTTTTGTCAATCGTGTGGTTTGGAAAAATTTTCTTCCGCATTTTTATGGTCACTCCGGAAAAACTCTGTACTTTTATCCTTTCAAAGAACAAGGAGATTCTATGGCAAAGGATAAGACCGTCTATGTGTGTGCGAATTGCGGACAGGAATCACCGAAGTGGGTGGGGCGTTGTCCTGCGTGCGGGGAATGGAATACGTTCAAGGAATTCACTGTGCGTAAGGAGAGTGCGTCGGCCATCGTGTCGGGAGGATTTCACCAGGCGTTGCCGGGGGAACCGTTGCGTAGGCGGCCCATTCCCGTGGGACAGATTGTGACCGACGAGGAGCCGAGGTTGGACATGCACGACGAGGAATTGAACCGCGTGTTGGGCGGTGGGTTGGTGCCCGGCTCATTGGTGCTTTTGGGTGGGGAACCCGGCATAGGGAAGTCCACTTTGGTCTTGCAGACCGTACTGAAGATGACGGACAAGCGTGTGCTTTATGTCAGCGGCGAGGAGAGTGCGCGGCAGTTGAAGTTGCGTGCCGACCGTTTGGTGCCAAGGGCAGGAGGAAAGGCGGACGGACAGGAAGGGTTCTTGTCCCGTTCGTCTTGCATGGTCGTGTGCGAGACTTCGCTCGATCAGATTTTCCTGCACGTCCGTAACGAGCAGCCGCAATTGGTGGTCATAGATTCCATACAGACCATCATGACCGAGGCCGTGGACAGTTCGCCCGGCAGTATCTCGCAAGTACGCGAGTGCGCTGCGCTGTTGTTGAAATTCGCCAAGGAGAGCAACATTCCCGTGATATTGATCGGCCATATCAATAAGGAGGGGACACTGGCCGGCCCCAAGGTGTTGGAACATATCGTGGATGCCGTGTTGCAGTTCGAGGGCGACCAACATTATATGTACCGCATCCTGCGCAGTATCAAGAACCGTTTCGGCAGTACGGCCGAGTTGGGCATCTACGAGATGCGGCAGGACGGTTTGCGGCAGGTGAGCAATCCTTCGGAACTGTTGCTCACCGAGAATCACGAAGGGCTGAGCGGCGTGGCCATCTCTTCGGCCATCGAAGGCGTGCGCCCCTTCCTCATCGAGACGCAGGCACTGGTCAGCACGGCAGCCTACGGCACGCCGCAACGTTCGGCCACCGGCTTCGACCTGCGCCGGTTGAATATGTTGTTGGCCGTGTTGGAGAAGCGGGTTGGGTTCAAGCTGGCGCAGAAAGACGTGTTCCTGAACATAGCCGGAGGGTTGAAAGTGACCGATCCGGCCATCGACTTGTCCGTCATTTCCGCCGTGTTGAGCAGCAATGTGGACACAGGCATCGAAAGCGGTGTCTGCATGGCCGGGGAAGTCGGCTTGAGCGGCGAGATACGTCCGGTGAACCGTATCGAGCAACGTGTGGCGGAAGCTGCCAAGCTCGGTTTCCGGCGAATGATTGTTCCGCGTCACAACTTGCAGGGATTCGACACGTCGAAACTGAAGATAGAACTTGTCCCAGTGCGGAAAGTGGAAGAGGCGCTCCGTGCGCTTTTCGGTTAAACGAACAGATAACGATAAGGATATGATAGAAGAATACCAACTCAGGGTCTTGCCGGAAACGGCGGCCAACGAGCAGGCCTTGCGCCGTTACATTGCGTGCGAGAAAGGAAAGGACGAACGGACGCTGACGGCCATTCGAGTGTTGAAACGCAGTATTGACGCCCGTCAACGCACGATATTCGTCAACTTGAAGGTACGGGTGTATGTCAATGAGCAGCCGGAGGACGATGAATTTGTCCGTACGGCGTACCGGAATGTGGAGGGACGACCGCAGGTGGTCGTGGTCGGTGCCGGTCCCGGCGGGCTGTTTGCCGCCTTGCGCCTGATTGAAGCGGGGTATCGTCCCGTCATCGTGGAACGAGGCAAGAACGTCCGCGACCGCAAGTTGGATTTGGCTAAAATATCGCGTGAGCATAAAGTGGACAGCGAGAGCAATTACAGTTTCGGGGAGGGCGGTGCAGGAGCTTATTCCGACGGGAAGTTGTATACCCGGAGCAAGAAACGCGGGAATGCGGGGAAAATCCTGAACGTGTTCTGCCAACACGGTGCCAGTGTGTCCATCCTGCAAGATGCCCATCCCCACATCGGGACGGACAAGCTTCCGAGAGTCATCGAGAATATGCGCAAGACGATTCTGGACTGTGGGGGAGAAGTGCATTTCGAGACCCGTATGGATGCTTTGCTCATAGAGAAAGATAGGGTCGTGGGGATAGAAACGAACACGGGGAAAACATTCCGGGGACCGGTCATCCTGGCCACGGGGCACTCGGCGCGTGATGTCTATCGTTGGTTGCATGCCCATGGTGTGGAAATCGAAAGCAAGGGCTTGGCGGTCGGTGTGCGTTTGGAGCATCCGTCGCTCCTCATCGACCAGATACAATATCACAACCGGAACGGGCGGGGAAAGTATCTTCCGGCTGCGGAGTATAGCTTTGTGCAACAAGTGGAAGGCCGTGGGGTGTACAGTTTCTGTATGTGTCCGGGTGGGTTCGTTGTTCCGGCTGCCAGCGGTCCCCGGCAGACGGTGGTCAACGGGATGTCGCCCAGCAACCGTGGGTCGAAATGGAGTAATTCCGGTATGGTGGTGGAGTTGCACCCGGAAGATCTGGAGGAGAAATCACTGGCCGATTTTATGGCTGTTTCCGGTTGGCAGCCGGACGTGCGGCATCCGTTGGCCATGATGTTCTTCCAGGAAGCCTTGGAAGAACAGAACTGGCAGCAGGGGAATTGCCGGCAGACGGCTCCCGCGCAACGGATGGCAGATTTCGTGAACGGGCGTTTGAGTTACGACCTGCCCGCGAGTTCGTATGCTCCCGGACTGGTGTCCTCGCCTTTGCATTTCTGGATGCCGAAGTTCATCACGGCACGGCTGGCAGAGGGCTTCCGCCGTTTCGGCAAAGCCTCCCGTGGTTTCCTGACCAACGAGGCCGTGATGATAGGAGTGGAAAGCCGTACATCTGCGCCTATCCGCATTTCGCGTGATGGCGAAACGTTGCAGCACGTGCGGTTGAAAGGATTGTTCCCCTGTGGCGAAGGTGCCGGATATGCCGGAGGCATCGTGTCGGCCGCGATGGACGGGGAACGTTGCGCGGAGGCGGCTGCGGCCTACCTTGGGGGTTAGAAGTCTACCCCCAAGGACATCGTGAGATTGCCCGTGCGGATATGCCCGTCGAAGTCGTCGTAATGGTATTCGCTATAATTTCGTCCGGCGATATTGAACAATCCTATGTCATAGCCCATTTCAAAATAAAAATTCTGGAAAGCCATGCCGCAGCCGACCCGTAGTCCGGCATCGAAGCGTTTATAGCGGTCGGCTCCGAAAGGGTCTATCTTGGTACGGGAATCGTAAAGTTTGGCCGTTCCGCCTACGCCTACGGCCATGAAACCACCGAAAAACGGTTGCACGGTAAAATCGTCGGCGTTAGTATTGAGCTTATATTTCAGGACAATGGGAATTTCCAGATACCTCATGTAGCATTTCTTAAACTCGACTTCCTCCGTGGCTTCTATTTCCGTCCCCTTTTCCGTGTAGATTAATCCGCTTTCCAAATAAAAGGGCAGTCCGTCTCCGAGCTTGTTCCCGTAAACCAACCCGATGTGGTAGCGCGGTAACGGGTTGGTCTGTGCTTCTCCTCCTGTCCCTTTGTATCGTACCGTAGGGACGTTCAGACCGAAACGCAGGCCGAAGTAAGAACTCCGCCGGTAATCCCTCCAACGGCTCGCATATACGGGTTCTCCTTCATAGAAATCCTTTCCGGCGTTCACCGGCATGGCAATCAACAGTAATAAGATATAGGGAAGAAAACTTTTTTTTGTCATGTGAATGTATACTTAATGTCGATGATTTATTAGGCAAAAATACAAATTAATTTTATTTCATAAGCCTTTTTAGATAAATAATTGCTATTTTTGCGGATGTTATGTAACGATAGAACAACTTTGAAATATTAAGGTCTCGGAGCGGTCGAGACAGGTGTTGTGGGCCTGCATGCAAAGAGATCCAATTCAGAAAACGTAGATATGAAAGTATTAAAATTTGGGGGAACATCCGTAGGTTCCGTAGAAAGCATCCTGAGTGTTAAAAAGATTGTTGAGGCTGAAGAGGAGCCTGTGGTGGTCGTAGTATCTGCATTGGGCGGAATTACCGACAAGTTGATAAAGACATCTAAGTTGGCCTTGGCCGGAGACTTGTCTTACCTGTCCGAGTTTGACGAGATTGCCGAGCGTCATCACCAGATGATAGAAACTGTAATTCCTTCCGGAGAAAATAAGGAACGTTTGTCGGAGACTATCGATGCCTTGTTGGATGAGTTGAAAAGCATTTATCAAGGCGTTTATCTTATTCGTGACCTTTCGCCTAAGACATCTGCTGCCATAGTCAGCTACGGGGAGCGGCTGTCGTCCAATATAGTAGCCGTGTTGATAGACGGAGCCAAATGGTTTGACTCTCGTACCTTTATTAAGACAGAGATTAAGTCGGGACGTCAGTTGTTGGCATCTGATTTGACGCACGAATTGGTCAAACAGGCTTTTGTCGACTTGCCGAAGGTCTCTTTGGTGCCGGGATTCATTTCCACGGATGCCGACTCCGGAGAGGTGACGAACTTAGGCCGTGGAGGGTCGGACTATACGGCCTCCATCATTGCAGCGGCATTAGATGCCTCTTTTTTGGAGATATGGACCGATGTGGATGGGTTCATGACGGCCGACCCTAAGGTGATTTCCACCGCTTATACCATCAATGAGTTGAGTTATGTAGAGGCTATGGAGCTTTGCAACTTCGGTGCGAAGGTGGTTTATCCACCTACCATCTATCCGGTTTGCGTAAAGAATATCCCGATTCTCATCAAAAATACGTTTAATCCTTCGGGAAAAGGCACGGTGATTAAGAGCGACATCGCCGAAGACCAGAAGCCTATCAAGGGTATTTCCAGTATAAACGGAACGACATTGATTACGGTTTCAGGTTTGTCCATGGTCGGTGTCATTGGGGTCAACCGACGGATTTTCTCGGCTTTGGCCAATAACGGTATCAGTGTGTTCCTCGTTTCGCAGGCTTCTTCCGAAAACAGCACCTCCATCGGTGTGCGCGATGCGGATGCCGATGCGGCTTGCGAGGTTTTGAATGCGGAGTTCTCCAAGGAAATAGAGACGGGAGCGATGTACAGGATGACGGCGGAAAGCGGTTTGGCTACAGTGGCCATCGTGGGCGAGAACATGAAGCACACGCCCGGTATCGCCGGTAAGTTGTTCGGAACGTTGGGGCGTAGCGGTATCAATGTGATTGCTTGTGCGCAGGGGGCATCGGAGACGAACATTTCTTTTGTGGTGGACGGACAGTTCTTGCGCAAGACACTCAATGTCATCCATGATAGTTTTTTTCTTTCGGAATACCAAGTCCTCAACCTTTTTCTGTGCGGAGTAGGGACGGTGGGTAGCAGCTTGATTGCGCAGTTGGCGCAGCAGAGTGAGAAATTGAAGAAAGAACGGGGATTGAAGCTTAAGGTCGTGGGTATTGCCAGCGGGCATAATGCGATGTTCGACCGAGAAGGTATCGGTCTGGAGAACTGCCGTGAACGGTTGACGCTTAGTGCACCGAGCGATTTAAACCGCTTGCGTGACGAAGTGATTGGCATGAACATCTTCAATTCCGTGTTTGTCGACTGTACGGCCAGTGCCGATGTGGCCGGGCTGTATCAGGAATTCCTGGAGCATAACATCTCCGTGGTGGCGGCCAATAAGGCTGCGGCCTCTTCCGATTACGCCACTTATCAGAAACTGAAATCTACAGCCCGTAAGCGTGGGGTGAAGTTCCTGTTCGAGACGAATGTGGGAGCCGGTCTTCCCATTATCCGTACCATGAACGATTTGCTGAACAGCGGTGATAAGATTTTGAAGATAGAAGCCGTATTGAGCGGAACTTTGAATTTTATATTCAACAAGATTTCGGCCGACGTCCCGTTTAGCGAGACCGTGCGGCTGGCCAAGGAAGAAGGATATAGCGAGCCCGATCCCCGTGTGGATTTGAGTGGAAAGGATGTCATCCGTAAGTTGGTGATTTTGGCGCGTGAAGCCGGTTACCGTATCGAGCAGTCCGATGTGGAGAAGCACCTGTTCGTGCCCGATTCGTTTTTCCAGGGCACATTGGATGAATTTTGGAAGAACCTGCCTTCCCTGGATGCCGATTTCGAACGGAGGCGTAAGGTGTTGGAGGGCGAAGGAAAACGTTGGCGTTTTGTTTCCCGTTACGAAAACGGCAAAGCCAGTGTGGAACTGTGTGAGGTAGGGCGCGAACATCCGTTCTATAATCTTGAAGGTTCCAACAACATAATTTTGTTGACTACCGAACGCTATAAGGAGTATCCTATGCAAATCCAGGGGTACGGGGCCGGGGCCGGAGTGACTGCGGCCGGTGTTTTTGCCGACATCATGAGTATTGCCAACGTATGACATATATATAATTAAGGTAAGGAGATAAAGATGAAGCATATTATTATACTGGGCGACGGCATGGCCGATTGGAAAGTTCCGGCCTTGGGCAATAAGACGCTGCTGCAATATGCCCATACGCCTAATATGGATTGGATAGCCCGTATGGGACGCAACGGACTGTTGCAGACCGTGCCGGAGGGTTTTCATCCCGGTAGCGAAGTGGCCAATTCTTCCATTTTGGGCTACGACCAACACAAGGTGTATGAAGGGCGTGGCCCACTTGAAGCGGCCAGTATCGGAGTCGAATTGGCCGATGACGATTTGGCGTTGCGTTGTAATCTGATTTGCATTGAAGAAGGCAAGATAAAAAACCATTCTTGCGGAAGGTTGGAGACGGAAGAGGCGGATGTGCTGATTCGTTTCCTGCAAGAAAAGTTAGGTAACGGGCGCATACATTTTTATACGGGAGTGCAGTACCGCCATCTGTTGGTCATTAAAGGCGGAAACAAGCACCTGCGTTGTACGCCTCCGCATGATGTGCCGGGCACGCCTTTCCGTGACTGTTTGGTGGAGGCAGAAATGCCCGAAGCACAGGAAACTGCGGACTTGCTGAACCACTTGGTTTTGGAATCGCAGAAATTGTTGGCCGACCATCCGTTGAACCTCCGCCGGATGAAGGAAGGCCGCGATGCGGCCAACAGTATTTGGCCGTGGGGCGGCGGCAACCGTCCGGCCATGGTCCCGTTGACGGAGACTTATCCTCAAATCAAAAAGGGTGCGGTCATTACCGCCGTAGACCTCATACGGGGTATCGGACGTTATGCCGGTTTGCGCGTCATAGATGTGGAAGGGGCTACCGGTTTGTACGATACGAATTATGAAGGCAAGGCCCAAGCGGCGATAGAAGCCTTGAAAGACGGTGATTTCGTGTATCTGCATGTGGAGGCAAGCGACGAAGCCGGCCATGACGGGAACGTGGAATTGAAGTTGCAGACGATAGAGAATCTGGACCGCCGTGCCATCGGTCCGATTTTGGAAGCCGTGAAGGGTTGGGAAGAGCCGGTGGCCATCGCCGTGTTGCCCGACCATCCTACGCCTTGCGCCCACCGTACGCATACGCCCGACCCGATACCGTTTGCCATTTACTATCCGGGCATAGAGGCGGACAGCGTGCAGACGTTCGATGAGGACGCTGCTAAAGCCGGAAGTTACGGGTTGCTTCGGGGCGATGAGTTTATTCGTGAATTTATGAAACATTAATCGAACATACTTTATGAAATATTATAGTACGAACGGTAAGGCCGACCGCGCTACGCTTCACGAAGCCGTAGTGAAAGGCTTAGCGAGCGACAAAGGTTTGTTTATGCCCGAGGTAATCCGGCATCTTCCGGAGTCGTTCTTCGACGAAATACAGGACCTTTCTTTTCAAGAAGTGGCCTACCGCGTGGCGGACGCTTTCTTCGGAGAGGATGTACCGGCCGATACATTGAAACAAATCGTGTACGACACGTTGAGTTTCGACTGTCCGGTGGTGAAAGTGACGGAGAACATCTATTCCTTGGAACTTTTCCACGGCCCCACGTTAGCCTTTAAAGACGTGGGGGCGCGTTTCATGGCCCGCCTTTTAGGATACTTCATCAAGCAGGAAGGGTGCAATCAGGTGAATGTGTTGGTGGCTACTTCCGGCGACACGGGGAGTGCCGTGGCCAACGGTTTTCTGGGTGTGGAAGGCATCCACGTGTATGTACTTTATCCGAAAGGCAAGGTGAGTGCCATCCAGGAATGCCAGTTTACGACGTTGGGGCAGAACATTACCGCCCTCGAAGTGGATGGCGTGTTCGACGATTGCCAGGCTTTGGTGAAAAACGCTTTCATGGACGAGGAACTGAACCGTCACATGAAGCTGACTTCGGCCAATTCCATCAACGTGGCCCGTTTCCTGCCGCAGGCATTTTACTATTTCTACGCTTACGCCCAGATGAAGAAGCTCGGTAAGGCCGACGAGTTGGTGGTATGCGTGCCGAGCGGAAACTTCGGAAACATCACGGCCGGACTGTTCGGCAAGGTGATGGGTTTGCCGGTGAAGCGTTTCATTGCAGCCAACAATGCCAACGACATCTTCTATAATTATTTGCAGACGGGAGAATACCATCCCCGTGCGTCGGTGCAGACCATCGCCAATGCCATGGATGTGGGCGACCCCAGTAATTTTGCCCGTATTTACGATTTATACAAGGGAAGCCACGCGGCCATTACGGCTGAAATCAGCGGGGCGACTTATACCGACGCGCAGATTGCCGAGACGGTAAAGGCTTGTTATGAAACAAACGGTTACTTGCTCGACCCGCATGGGGCTTGCGGCTTCCGTGCTTTGAGCGAGGGGCTGCGTAAGGGTGAATGCGGTGTGTTCCTCGAAACGGCACATCCGGCCAAGTTCCAAGCCACGGTGGAGAATATCATCGGTGGCTCGGTGGACATACCTGAAAAGTTGGCAGCCTTCATGAAAGGGGAGAAGAAGAGTATCCCGATGGGCAAGGATTTTGCCGGATTCAAGGCATACTTGATGAAACAATAGTTTTATCGTTTGTTGAAAGCATCGCGTCCCTGTATGGCCGGACGTTTCCCGAAGAAACGTGCAATGGCATACAGGGATGCGATGCTTTTTGTTTATGTTTTTTTGCCGTGCTAATTGCACAGCATGTGATTCATGTCGAAAGGTTTATCTGATGGTATTCGCAGTGTAGTCACGGACGATGTAGATGCCACTGCCGTCACTGGTGTTGAACGCACTCAGCCACAGTTGGGTATGCTCGTCTTGTAATTGGCAATAAAGGCGGAGAGTACCGGCTTGGAGTTTTTGGCCAATCTCGTTCCTCCAATTTTCATTGTTCCAGTCTTCTTCGGCTATCGGGGTATGGAGGCCGGGAACTGAAGCATCGTCGTAATATGTGGCCTTCACTTCCATGTTGAATCTCCTTTGGGCATAGTTCAGCAGGAGATAGAATTTTCTGGCGTATGTCTTTACGTCCTTATTGGAGTAGATTTCATATTCCGTGATTTTCGACAGAACGTCGTTGTTGAATATGAAGGCGCGGTTGATGGTGGCGGCAGAACTGGAGGACAGTTTGTCCGCGAATGTGCCCAAATAAGTGCCGGGTTGCGATTCGTTTTCCGTGAGTTGGGGGTATACCTTCAGGGTGGTGGTTATATCATCATTCCAAAAACTGCTGAAAATGTTGCAGGTAATGACGGTATAGTCTAACGTACTGCTCATGTCCTTGTAAATATTGCCTTCCGCGTCAGGGCCGAGGAACAAGTAACGGGCGTTAAACGATAAATTGTATTGCCCCGGTTCTTCGGGTGCGGTGAAGCTGAAATAGGCCGTGCCGTTTTCTTCCTTGTCCGAAGGATAGTTCAGGACACCCCATGTGTAAGTTGCTTCGCTGATGTTCTGCCCGCCTGTGGGGAGGGCGATGTAGGCTGTCAGGGGTTGGCCGGGGCGCACTTGGTCTTTGCCGGTGTTCAGGCTGATGGTACCGATTTTCGACGGTGCCACGCCGTGCAGGGTGGCATCTTCTTCACTACAGGCGCTTAAGGCCAATGCGGCGCAGCAAGCCGCCATGCAAACTTTGAACGTCATTTTCTTCATTTTCTGTTTTTGTTATATTAATAATGTATATGTCTGCGATACGTTCCATCATTTCCTCGCGACTGGAAGATGCGCCCTACCGGATATTTCTGCTTCGTCGGGTGATTGGGGATTGAAAGAAAAATAATCATGTTACAAATATAAGGATTTATCCTTGCGAAGTAAAATATAATGAAATAAAATGAATAGAAAGAAAATGATAAACCGTTGATTGCTGACATTTTGTCGCTTCCTACGCCAATAGTGTCAGTCGGAAAAAAGAGTTGGTGCTAAAAAGGATTGCACAATTTTAAAATCAGTCCGTACAGGCTTAAAAAGGTTTTCAAAAGTTTAATCTCAGGCGGCCCGATGAAAGTTTGGAGTTGCCGGGTACGGGGTTTGTATTTTAATCAAGCGGACGGGGCAACCGGCAGGAAGGCCGTCCGGAAAGAAAAAAATGAATGTAAAACTTAAAAGATAGGAGATGAAGATTATGTCACCGATTAGAAAGTACAATGGACAGAATTGGTTACCGAGTTTGTTTAACGACTTTTTCGATAATGAATGGATGGGCAAGGTAAACGCCACGGCACCGGCTATCAACGTGATAGAAAGCGACGCAGACTATAAGGTGGAAGTGGCCGCTCCGGGAATGACGAAAGAAGACTTCACCATCCATTTGGGCGAAGACGGGGAACTGGTTATCTCGATGGAGAAAAAGAACGAGGTGAAAGAGGAAGACAAGAAGAACAAACGCTATTTGCGTCGTGAGTTTTCTTACGCCAAGTTCCAACAGGCTTTGGTTTTGCCGGATGATGTAGAGAAAGACAAGATCAGTGCAAACGTGAGCGACGGAGTGTTGAACATCACGCTTCCGAAACGCGCGCCGGAAGAAAAAGCGAAAGTGAACCGTGTGATTGAAATACAGTAAGGAAGTTCTTTTCCTTCTTGGAATAAGGGATAAAGTAGGGGATGTCTCGGGTTGTACCGGGGCATCCCCTTTTGCTTGTCCCCGATAGCGGTGGGGCGGTGCCGCCTTCCCGTTTGTAAGGGGGCTTGAAGGTACTTTTCCGTTCTGCGCCAAACGGGAAATCATTCGGCTGAGATTGAAAAATCGTTTGGCGCAGAACGGGAAATCAATCTCCTGAGATTGATTTTAAGATTGTAATTTATTAGAATATAGTGTGTTGCGATTTTACAGTGCGAGGGCGTTTTGTTGGATAAAATGAACGTATGGGCTTTGCCATTGTTTCCGTCCGGTCATGGTGACGGTTCATTTTTCAGACCTTTCATTTTTATTATCACGGGTTTCGCCTTAACTTTGCGGCATAATCATCCATGATTCGTATATGGGAAAATTACATCCTTTCATGTTGGCCGGTACGGGGAGCGACGTGGGCAAGAGCGTACTGGCGGCGGCCTTATGCCGCATCCTCCGGCAAGACGGTTACCGTCCCGCCCCGTTTAAGGCGCAGAACATGTCGCTCAATTCGTATGCCACTCCCGAAGGGTTTGAGATAGGGCGGGCGCAGGCCGTACAGGCCGAAGCGGCCGGCATACCGTGCCACACGGATATGAATCCCGTGCTGCTCAAACCGAATTCCGACCATACGTCGCAAGTGGTGCTCAACGGGCGGCCCGTGGGGAACAGTTCGGCTTACGACTATTTCCGCCGAGGCGGACGCGAGGAACTGCGGGCGGCGGTGTGTTCAGCGTTCGACCGGCTCGCCATCCGCTATAATCCCATTGTGATGGAGGGTGCGGGCAGCATTGCCGAAATCAACCTGCGGGACCGCGACATCGTGAACATGCCCATGGCCCGCCATGCCAGGGCAGACGTGTTCTTGGTGGCAGACATCGACCGGGGCGGGGTTTTCGCTTCGGCTTACGGTTCCATCATGTTGCAGACACCTGAAGACCGTTGCCGGATAAAAGGAATCATCGTTAACAAGTTCAGGGGCGACCGTCGGTTGTTCGACGATGGTGTGCGGATGATGGAGGAAGTGTGCGGCGTGCCGGTACTCGGAGTGATACCTTATTTCCACGACATACAGATTGAGGAGGAGGATTCCGTGGAACTGGAACAGAAGAACGGACGTGCCGTAGCGGGACGGGTGAATGTGGCCGTGGTGAAGTTGCTCCATCTGTCGAACTTCACGGATTTCGACCGATTGGAACGCGACGACAGGGTGCACCTGTATTACACCGACCGGGCAGATGAGTTGCAGAAAGCGGATGTCATCGTGTTACCCGGCAGTAAAAGCACGTTGGACGACTTGCGCGAACTGAAACGCAACGGCTTGGCCGAGGCCGTGGTACAAGCAGCCCGGAGCGGCAAGACCGTCATGGGGATTTGCGGAGGCTATCAGATGATGGGCACGGAGGTGGCCGACCCCGACGGGGTGGAAGGCACACCGGCACGCTTGTCCGGTCTGGGGCTATTGCCCGTGCATACGGTCATCGGCCGGGAGAAAGTGACCCGTCAGGTGGAGTTCCGTTTTCACGGCTGCGGAACGCTGTGCCGGGGCTATGAAATCCACATGGGCAGGACGGTGGCCGACGAGGCAGGGCAATCCTTCATCCCCTTGAACCGATTGGCGGACGGGACAGCCGACGGGTGTTATGTCCATGACCGTTGCATGGGGACTTACATCCATGGTATTCTGGACAACCCTTCTGTCTTGGATTTCCTTTTGGCTCCTTATACGGAGGGGACAGCTTGCGGGACTACGGAGGACTATGCTGACTACAAAGAAAGGCAATACGACCTTTTGGCCGCCCATGTGCGGCGGCATTTGGATATGGAGAAGTTCTATCGCATCTTGTCGTCAGAGGAGGTAGAGTAAGACGCCCGTCAGGATCATCAGGATTTCCGCACGCCGGTTGATGGCCACGGCCTGTCGCATGTCGGCAGTGGTGAGCGGGCGCAGGCGGTTTCCGATGTACGGTTTGAAACAATACTCGCCGAAGTAGTGGTGCGGCCCGCCGAAGCGGCAGTCCAATATGCCGGCCAACGCCGCTTCGGGGTAGCCGGAGTTCGGGCTAGCATGCATCCGGCCGTAGCGTCGGATGAAGCGCAGTTCTTCTTTCAGGTTGCGGGCGCTTTTGCCTTTCCGAAAGGGGATGCACGTGGCCAACGCCATCAGAAGGGCGGTGAGCCGGGCAGGCAAGTAGTTGGCGGCATCGTCTATCCGGGCGGCTGTGCGGCCGAAGTCCTTGAACCGTTCGGTGCGGTAGCCGAGCATGGAATCCATGGTGTTAATCATTTTATAGGTCAGCATCCCCGGGATACCTAGCACGTAGAGCCAGAATAACGGGGCGATGACACCGTCACTCAAGTTTTCCGCCAAGGTTTCCAAAGCGGCGGTGCGTATTTCCTGGTCGCTGAGGCGGCTTGTATCCCGTCCTACGATGCGGCTCACTTGCCGCCTTCCTTCTTCCAAAGAACGGTCGGCGGCTCGGAATACCCTGCGCACTTCCCGGACGAGCGTCGTGCCTGCCAGACAGTAAAAGATAAGTATGCCCGTCACGAGATAATACAAATAAGTTCCCCAGATCTCCCATTGCAGGCAGGCTGCCCATAAGGTGGCCAAGGCGAGATGGGCGGATAGGAACAGGGTGCAGAGCGTGGCGATGGTCCAGAAAGTCCCTTTGGCACGCCGGTGGTTCCCGTGGTTGGCTTTCCGTTCAAAAAAACTAATCCAACGGCCGAAAGCCACTATGGGGTGCGGTAGCCGGGCGGGGTCTCCGGTGCAGAGGTCCAACCCCCATCCGATGAGTAAAGGAATAATGCTGTGCATAGTCGTGGTTATATGGAAAACATCCACTCTCCGATGGCGGAGAGCAGGCAGTCGTCTTCTTCGGGGGATTGTACGGCTATGCGGAAGTACCGTTCGTCCAATCCTTCAAAATTACCGGCATCGCGGATGAGCATGCCATGCGTTTCGGCCAAGTAGTCCTTCAGTGCCGAGGCCTTGCCCATCCGTAGCCGGGCCAACAGGTAGTGGGTCTCTCCTGGCCAAACTTCGGCTATGTGCAGGGCTTCCAATTGCCTGGCCATGCGTGCTCGCTCTTCTAATAAAGCTTGCAGGTCGAACCGAAAGTTTTTTTCATGTTCCGTCAGGAAGAGGGCGGCTTCCAATGCCAATGTGTTGACCGACCACGGCATTTTGTTCTGCCGGACACGCGCCGTCCATTCCCGCCGGGCGGTCAGGTAGCCGACGCGCAATCCCGGGATGCCGAAACGTTTCGTCAGGGAATGGAGCAATATGACGTTAGGCAGTGCGGCGGCTTCATGCGGAGAAAACAGCCTGCGCAGGGTGAAATCCTCATAACTTTGGTCGATGACGAACAGGACATCCGGATGCTGCGCGGCTAACCGTTTCATCTCATCGTGGGGAAGGACGGCTCCGGTCGGGTTGTTCGGATTACAGATCCACACGATGTCCACATCCTCCGGCAGATGGTCGGTGGTATAGATGGATTGTACCTGATGGCCGTGCAGGCGGCAGGCATCCGCATATTCCGAAAACGTGGGGGACAGGATGCAGGAACGTCTTCCGGAAAAAGCCTGAGCAACCAGATAGATGGCTTCTGTGGCTCCGCTCGTCAGGCAGACCGATTCTGCGCTTATCCCCATCGCTTGGGCCAGTTTGTTTTCTACGGCATACGGTGACGGTTCGGGATAGGAACGTACTTGCTCCCAACAGTTCTCCAAATGCCGGAACAGGGGGGCAAGCGATGTATGGTGATATACATTGCTGCTGAAGTTCAGGGTTATCTTACGGTTGTACCGGTATGAGTCGTCTCCGTGTCCGTTGAGCATGGTGATTCCATTTTGGGGCAAAGGTACGTAAAAATGATAAGATATGAGAGGGAGAGGGTGGATAAAAAACGGGGACGTGCACTCACTGCATGTCCCCGTTGGTTTAAGCCATGAAGAAACTTCTATGGATTAGAAGTTATATCCTAATTTGACCATAAACTTGCTGGTTTTGGTCTTTTCCGTGATTTCATTGAAATCGAGAGCATAACCGATGCCCACGTTGAACTTGCTGATGTCGAGTGTGGCTCCGATTTGCCATCCGAACTGCACACGGTTCCATTTCCAGTCGTCGGAACCATACAATTCGTTTACGTCGTCTTTGTCGAACAAGTTATAGCTTTCGTCGTATTCGTAATCGCTTCTGTCAATGTAGTCTTCAAACTCTGATGGAATATTAAGAGTGAATTCTTCCTTTTCTTTTGCCATTAGATTTACACGCAGATAGAAACCCGTGTAAGGCTTGATGGCCAACTGTTCGTTGATTTTTACGCCATAGACTAAATTTATGGGTATGTTCAAGCCTAATTGTGTGATAGAATTCTTGGATTCATATCCGACTGTATAGCCATAATATTCATCTGATTCGCTTTCACTGTCGCTATGGCGTGAGAAGTTGATTCCTATACCGGTTTGGATGAACAAGGGCAATTTCTTAGCGACTTTAAAAGCATGTTCGTAATCTACGGAGAATCCATTCATATCCAAGTCATCGGGGTCGTCGAAGTCTTGGTTGATGAATACGCGGTCATACGAGAACCGCAAACCTTTCCAAGCCTCTACGTCAGAAGCTGATGAAGCTGATGAACCGCTGCCGTTCATGAACTGTGCGAAAGACATTGTAGAGCAACCCAACAACATCGCGGTCAATAAACACTTAAACTTTTTCATAATCCCAAATTTTGATGTTAGTAAATTATTTGATTAAACACTAATAGTTGAATGTCATACGCCAGATGTTGGCTTTGGCTTCTTTGTTTCCACGTTGCGACACAAAGTAGATGTAGTGTCCGTCCTTGCTCCACACCGGGCTGAGGTCGTCTGCGGCATGGTAGGTGAGTTGGGCAAATCCCGTTCCGTCCAGACGCGACACGAACAAGTCGGTATTGTAGTAAGAAAAAGAGCCGGTTTCTATTTTACTGCTTCCCACGAACAACAACCATTGTCCGTCCGGTGAGATGGAAGGAGAGGTGAAGTCGCGATCGGGTTGCGAGACGATGCATTCCTCCACTCCAGTCTCGTAGTTGACCTTCCATATCTCGCTGTGTCCCGCAGCATTGGGGCGCACGCAGATGAATGCCGGTTCGCCTTTGACGGGGTAGGGGTTCAGGCCTTGGGAGTAGTTGGCTAAGAAGTTGTTTTTCATGTCATGGCTCCATATGCTGATGCTTTTGTTTTCCTGTCGGGCAAAGAATATCAAATTCATGTTCGCCGAATAAATCGGGGAATAGTCCATGTTGCCGGTTGTGATTTGGCGGCATACGAAACCCTTGTTGGCAGACGTTTGGAATATCTGGTTGGTCTTCCCGCGAGCCTCGGAGAACACGATTTGCTTACCGTCGGGTGAATAAGAAAAGTCCAATACGGCAGTACGGTTGGTTTTCTGGATGGAAGAACCTTGTTTACTCAAATCTTTAATGAAGATATTGGTCGTGTTGTTACGGAAAGACAGGTAGGCAATCTGGCTTCCGTCTGTGGAAATATCCAGAATGCGGTTGGAGAACCAACCGATGCCTCGGTTGCTTCGTTTGACTTCCGGCATGCACACATAATCTGTGGTCTGGGAAATTTGGGTGAAATCGGTTCCCGATTCTTCCGGAACAGACACCACTGAGTAGTCTACGCTTTGAGCCATAATTGATTCACAAGCTAAAGCGAGTAGAAAAAACATGCTATAAGGTTGTATTCCGAATCTCATATCTGTGTTTCCTTTTTTGGTTTAAATGTATATCTCTTCATAAGAGAGCAATTGTGTGGCGTTTCATCTTGTTATATAGTATGATAGCCTTCTTGAAAAGACGGTTTCTCTTAACTTTCTCAACATTTTGTGCACATAATTTGTATTTTATCGGAAGATAATTTTGCGTTATACAATCTTTTGAATATTTTTGCATTAAATAGTTGCTCTCTTATGAAGAGATAAATCAAATTCTTCCATCGTTTTTCTTATTAATTTTTACTTTCTTTTGTCCGTTTTGGATTTATTTGTTTCCAAAAAGTAGGATGAAGAATCTTTTTTCTCTGAAATCTACTTCAGATAGATTTTATTTGCGTATATTTGTGTGAGGTGTGATAAATGCGCCGATATTGTTTAATTTAAAAACTTAATTTATGAAAAAAATCTTTTTAATGTTGGTAGCAGCTTTCATGGTGGGGGCAGCTACGATGAATGCACAAGTGAAAGGTGGAGAATTCATCTTGCGTGGTGGTTTTGCGGCTAATAATTTCAAAGGGGACAATACCGCAGGGTTGGACATGTTGCCGAGCTACAATATTAGCTTGGATTATAACAAGAACTTTTATAAAGGTGCTTATTGGAATGTGGGCTTGATGTTTGGTACGCGTGGTTTTGAGGCCGACCACTCTGATATGAAATTTCGGGCACATAATTTCAATATCCCGGTAACCATTGGTTATAAGTACAATTTGACAAACAACTTTGCCATTGACGGACGTTTCGGTGCTTTCTTCGGTGTTGATATGGGAGGCAAGATTAAATGGGACGTTGATGATGATTGGGAACATTGGGAAGAATTCGTGGATGATGAAATTAAGATTGGTGACATTGATGATTACAACCGTTGTGACGGAGGTATCTTGTTGGGCTTAGGCGTATGGTATAAACGTGTTAACTTTGAATACACTTTCAAGCGTGGTTTCGGAGAAGCGTGGGATGACGGCCCGGCCGGTGCGGTAAACCATATGATTCGTTTGGGTTACGCATTCTGATTTAGCAAATAAGGTAAGACTTTATGCGGCTTGCACTTGTGTGTGGGCCGCTTTTTTGTACCTTTGCGGAAATTTTGTTCGATTATAGATAATAAGGATGGCGAAAATTACTACGGTCGTTTTTGACTTGGACGGTACGTTGCTTAATACGTTGGACGATTTGGCGGATAGTACGAATTATGCTCTGGTACAGTTCGGATTTCCTCCGCGCAGTGTGGAGGAGGTGCGCAGTTTTGTGGGTAACGGAGTGCGCAAATTGATGGAACGTGCCGTGCCAACCGGTACGGATAGTGGGCGGTTTGAGGCTGTTTTCGACTGTTTCAAACGCTATTATGTGGAACATTGCATGGTGAAGACCGGTTTATATCCGGGTATTGCGGATTTGTTGCATGAACTGAAAATGGCCGGTTATAAGATTGCCATTGTGTCGAATAAACTGCAAGGCGGGGTGGATGAACTCTATCGTCATTATTTTCAGGATACGGTACAAGTGGCCGTAGGAGAGCGTGCCGGCATACGTCGCAAACCGGCTCCCGACATGGTGGAAATTGCATTGCAGGAACTGGGGGTGGAAAAGGACGAAGCCGTTTACGTAGGAGACTCGGATGTAGACGTGGCTACGGCTGCCCATGCGGGGCTTCCGTGTATTTCTGTATTATGGGGTTTCCGCGACCGGGATTTCTTGGAACGAAACGGGGCCGTCCGTTTTGCGGACAGCCCTGCTGATATACCCGGTCTGTTGGAATCCATTTCCAAGTTGTGAACTCCGGTCAGTCCTCAAGCGAGTAGTCTATCGTCGTTACGACACGTACCTGTTTTATATAAGGTGTGTTCGGATCCCGGTTCTCGATGGAGAATTGTCCTTGGTAGGCGCGTTGTATGCTTCCCAAGCGGCTTTCCGAGTCTTTGGCAAACTTTTCGGCAGCCGTACGTGCATTTTTGGTGGCTTCCTCTATCATTTTTGGCTTGATGTCGTTGAGGCTCGTGTAGTCGTATGCCACGTTGTAGCGGTAATCTCCGGAAATGATGGCAACTCCTTGTTTGAGCAGTTCGCTTTGTTCGTTGATGAGACCTCTCACCAAGTCTACTTGTTTAGAGGTGACCGTGATGACCGTGGTTACATTGTAGCGGTAGGGTTGCACGGTCGTATTATAGCGTTCGGCTTTGGTGTCGATGATTTCCGGGGCGTTTATGCTAATTTCATTCTCCTTGACCCCTTTGCTTTTCAGGAATGCGATGATTTTTGCATTGGATTCCTCTATCTCATTATAAAGGGATACCATATCGTTTCCCAAGACTTTATAAGTCAGCGGCCACGTAACCTTATCGGCTTTTACTTCCATTTCGGCTAACCCCTTGACGGTTACTACACGGCTGTGGGATGAAAACTCGCTGAGGCCATTGCGTACGAATACGCCGGCTAATGACAATCCTACGGCCAAGATAATGGCCTCTATTCTCCAATTCTTCATGCGTTAAAGTTTTAATGAATACAATCGTAAGAAGCAAATATAGCTGATATGTGGTGAATATGGCAAGGAGAAGTATGAAAAATCCTAAATATGCCCGAAAAAAATGTCCCATCTGTATTCCGGCCTTGTTAGAAAGCCGTATACAGATGGGACTATGGTTTGTTGCGGAACGTGTTTAATAGAGGTCTTCCCCGAGACCTCCGGCTCCGCAGATGTCTATCGGAACCAGTTCCATGTAATCGAGGACGAAGTTTCCGCTTTCACTGCTTGAAAGCACGGAACGCAAACGTATGGTATGGTGGGTGTTTGCTTTTACTTCCACGTTACAGATTTTACGACGCATCAAATCGTTCTGGTTATAATGAGTTACACAGACGCTTGCACTGTATCTTGGTGCGTCAGTTCCGTCGTTATTGTAGAACGCACCCTTGGGGCCGCTGTAGTATCCGTTATTCTTCATGACACGTGCATTCTCTTCCAATTCCTCAGAAGTATAGATACCGCTGGAGTTTTCTTCTTTGTTTCTCCAACCCTTGAAGCCGTTGTAAAGGCCGCCTACTCTTGCGTCGCTAGGGCCGTATCGCATGTCTATAGGAATGCCTTGAGGTACGCCGTCCACATAAACCTGTCCGATTCCGCGGTCGGCCAAGGCGCAATAACCTAAACGCAGTTCGTAGGTGCCGGGAGGCACATTAGGCAGGCGGAAGGTCACGTCGTAACTCGTACCCAAAACGCCTAATACGTCTCCATGCAAACTCGACCAATATACGATGGGGCGCTGTATGAAGAAAGTGGTGTTTTCGCTGAATGTGGCATTTTTTAAGTAACCGGGTGGAAGATAATAATTGTAACCTCCGGCTTCTGTCCCGTCTTCGCTGTTGTCTCCGGCGTTATAGGCTTGTGTAGGATTACCGCACAAGCGGATGTTGTTGTTGGTCAGTTCCGGCCACAACGTCATGAAGTCGATTCGCATACGGGTATTCATGACCTTGGCGCGCATGGTTTGGTCGTAGGCCAACACGTCGTCTATGTAGAAATAAGCCACATTCAACGAGAAGTTGTCGGTATTTTCAGGAGTCGTCAGATGGGCACCTCGGATGCGTTCATCATTGTTGTACGCGCTGGCATGACTATGGTTGATATAGTAATCACGTTCGTATTCTACCGCAGGGTCGATTGTACGGTAAACCCGTTCCAATTTTATTGTAGAAAAGTCTAACAAGGTGCCGACCCATTCCGTCGGGTCAAGATAAGCCGTATTGACTCCCCAACAGTTTACCAGTTTGGCCGTGCTAGTGAACAACCGGTCGAGGATATGGTAAGACAGGAACATGTGCAGGGGGTTATATTGGCTCTTCAATGAAGATTTGTTCCAATAAAGTTCTTTGTATGTCTTTCCGGTAGAAGGGTCTGTCTTGTCTAACCCGAAGATGCTGGCAGAAGTGTTGTCATCGTATTTTTCTTCAGCTAAGTCATACAGGGCGTCGATCTTTTCATCCATGGTCATGCCCTCGTTGAAACGGTCGTTGTATTTCTCGTAAAGTACTTTGTCGGGTACGATGAGAAGCGTGAAACCGCTATATCGATGATCCGGACGTTTGCCTACATAGTTTTCATTTCCGATACGCATGCTTTGTGTGAATGGAGCGTAGTTGTTTTTCCATTCTTCGTAGTCATCATCACGGTAGCGTGACAGGGAGTCGAGCAGTGCGGTCCGTTTGAGGGCTTCATAGAAGATGGTGAAATCTTCATGGTTCTCATCCAATAGGCTGGCTCCCAGACTGGTATTGGGTACTAAAACCTTGTCTACAGGATGTACTACTCCGTTTTCTACAGAGTCATTCTTCAGTTCGTTGATGATGGCGGCACGTCGGTTAATGACGCTGAGCGTCATACCGTTGGCATCGACCGTGTCACCATCGGTCACGATAATCAAGGGTAAATCCAATTGGTTGCTTTCCTGATGCGTCTCAGAAAGGTTGTATGTGTACAACGTTCGTTCTATAAGGCAGGCTTTTACCAACGTGTCGCAAAAAGATGCCGGAATGTCTTCGACGGAGGCGTATCCTCTTTCTTTTAGAAAAGCTTCCACGCCGGAGTTTACGGGCGGGAACAGCGTCCTCGCTCCCCGGCTTGCCAACAAGTCCATTCTGCCGGCTCGTTCTACGATGCGTTTGAACTGGCTGAAATCTTCACGGTTCGCCAAAAAATCACTCATCATTTCACCGGTGAAAGTGTAGTAACTGTCGGCTGCAAGGTCATCGTTACAACTTGTGAGAATCCCACCCTGTCCTATTAAAAGGAGGATGGCGCAGATACATGGGGTAATTTTGGATAGATACTTCATGGATCGAATAGGTTTTATTAGGTTAATTTTATTTGTTTTCGGGTTGTAAAGGTACTAAAGAAATATATAATATATTCATTTTTTCTGTTAAAAATGGAATTACCTCCTAATAAAAGCAAAAAAACCTATCCTCCATTGTCAATAATGAAGGGTAGGCAGGGATGTGTACCGTTGTGGCAAGCGGTAACGGCTTCGCGAGAATTCAGCCTGTCAATAGAGGTCTTCCCCAAGACCTCCGGCCCCGCAGATGTCTATCGGAACCAATTCCATGAAGTCAAGCGTGAAATCAGAAGTTTCGCTACTGGTCAATACGGAGCGTAAACGTACGGAGTGGTGGGTATTGGGTTTTACTTCCACGTTGCAGATTTTGCGGCGCAGCAAGTTTACTGAGTTATAATAAATGGTACATGTGTTTGCGCTGTATCTCGGTGCGTCGTTCCCGTCATTACCGAAGAATACGCTTTTGGGAGCACTGTAATAACCGTTGTTCTTCATGATTCGGGCGTTTTCTTCTAGCTCTTCCGTGGTATAGATTCCACCGGCATTCTCGTCTTTGTTGCGCCAACCAGCCCATCCGTTGTAGAGTCCACCGATGCTTCCGTCGTTTCCGAAAATGCGCATGTCCATGGGTAGACCCTGCGGAATACCGTCTATGTAGACCTGGCCGATGCCACGGGATTCCAAAGCAGTGTACCCCAACCGCAGTTCGTATGTTCCGGGCGGAACGTTCGGCAGGCGGAACGTGATGTCGTAGCTTGTTCCCAATATGCCTACCACGTCCCCGCCCATATTGGACCATTGTACGATGGGACGCTCCAAGAAGAATATGGTGTTTTCACTGAACTTCACGTCCTTCAGGTAACCCGGCGGGAGGTACCAGTTGTGCCCTCCGGCTTCGGTTCCCTCTTCGCTGTTGTCCCCGGCGTTGTAACCCTGAGTGGGGTTTCCGCAAAGGCGGATGTTGTTGGTGGTCAGTTCCGGCCACAAGGTCAGTACGTCAATGCGCATGCGTGTGTTCATTACCTTGTTACGCATGGTCTGGTCGTAGGCCAACACGTCATCCACGTAATAATAGGCCACGTTCAATGAAAAGTTGTCTGCATTTTCAGGAGTCGTCAGGTGGGCGCCGCGGATGCGTTCGTAATTGTTATAGGCACAGGCTTGGCTATGGTTGATATAGAAGTCCCGTTCATATTCCACCGCCGGGTCGATTGTGCTATACACTTTTTCCAGTTTGATGGTAGAGAAGTCGAGCATCGTTCCCACCCATTCCGTCGGGTCGGCATAGGCCGTGTTGATTTGCCAACAGTTGATGAGCTTGGCCGTACTGGTGAACAGGCGGTCGAGGATGTGGTAGGACAGGAACATGTTCAACGGGTTATGCCGGCTTTTCAGGGAGGATTTGTTCCAATACAACTCCTTATAAGTCTTGCCGGTGGCAGGGTCAGTCTTGTCCAACCCGAAGATGCCGGCTGAAATGTTGTCATCGTACTTTTCTACGGCCAAGTCGTACAGTGCATCAATCTTTTGGTCCATGGTCATGCTTTCGTTGAAACGGTCGGAGTATTTTTCGTAAAGAACCTTGTCCGGTACGATAAAAAGGGTAAACCCGCTATAACGATGGTCGGGGCGTTTGCCCACGTAGTCCTCGTTCCCGATACGCATGCTTTGCGTGAACGGGGCATAATTGTTTTTCCACACTTCGTAATCGTCGTCACGGTAACGGGAGAGCGAATCGAGCAAGGCCGTCCGTTTGAGGGCTTCATAGAAAATGGTGAAGTCCTGGTGGTTATCGTCCAACAGGCTGGCTCCGAGACTGGTGTTGGGCACAATCACCTTGTCCACGGGATGCACCACGCCGTTTTCCACGGAGTCGTTCTTCAATTCGTTGATGATGGCGGCACGCCGGTTGATGACGCTGAGTGTCATTCCGTTGGCATCGACCGTGTCTCCGTCGGTCACGATGATTACGGGCAGGTCAAGTTGGTTGCTTTCCTGATGTGTTTCGGACAGGTTGTATGTGTACAATGTCCGTTCCACCAGGCAGGCTTTGACGAGCGTGTCGCAAAAAGATGCCGGAATGTCTTCGACGGAGGCGTATCCCCTTTCTTTCAGGAAATCTTCCACGCCGGAGTTCACGGGCGGGAACAGCGTCCTCGCTCCCCGGCTTGCCAGCAAGTCCATTCTTCCTGCCCTCTCCACTATACGCTTGAATTGGCTGAAATCTTCATGGTTGTCCAGGAAGTCGCTCATCATTTCTCCCGTGAATGTGTAGTAGCTGTCGGCGGGAAGGTCGTCATTGCAACCGGAAAAAAGGGGTATCTGTGCGACCGAGAGCAATAGGGCGCATAGGGATATCCAAGATTTGAATTTGTTTTCCATAATCTTAAAATTTGTAAGAATAAAAATTAGATTAATTCACTCTTGATTTCTTGTCAGATATGCAAAGGTATAAAAAGCTACACTAACCAGAATAGGATGATATTGTCCGAAACTTGGATAATAAATGCAAAATCTTGTTCATTATGTCGGACTTAAGTGAAAGGACGGTGAAAGCCGCACGCCAATGACATAGGGTCGTAATGGTGTGCGGCTTTAAACCAAAGATATTTTAATCAGCCTTATTAGTAAAGGTCCTCTCCAAGACCTCCGGCTCCGCAGATGTCTATGGGTACAAGTTCCATGTAGTCAAGGGTGAAGTTTCCACTTTCGCTACTAGTTAGTACAGAACGCAAGCGTATGGTGTGGTGTGTATTGGCTTTTACTTCCACATTGCAGATTTTACGGCGCATTAAGTTATCTTGGTTATAATAAATAGTACAAGTATTTGCGCTGTATCTTGGCGCGTCGTTACCGTCATTTCCGTAGAATACACTTTTGGGAGCACTGTAGTAGCCGTTGTTTTTCATTACCCGGGCATTTTCTTCCAGCTCTTCCGATGTGTAAATACCACTGGAATTTTCTTCTTTGTTTCTCCAACCTTTGCCCCCGTTATAGAGTCCGCCTACTCTTGCGTCACTTGCGCTATAGCGCATATCCATTGGGATACCTTGTGGAATGCCGTCCACGTAGACTTGACCGATGCCACGATCCACTAAGGCACAGTAACCTAAACGAAGCTCGTATGTTCCGGGTGGTACGTTCGGCAGTCGGAATGTTACATCGTAACTTGTTCCCAGTATGCCTAATACATCTCCACCCATGTTGGACCAATATACGATGGGGCGCGATATGAAGAATGTGGTATTGTCGCTGATGGACACGTTTCTTAGATAACCGGGTGGAAGGTAGTAATTGAAGCCGCCTGCTTCGGTTCCGTCTTCACTGTTGTCACCAGAATTATAAGCTTGTGTAGGATTCCCGGCCAAACGGATATTATTATTGGTCAGTTCCGGCCAAAGTGTCATGAAATCAATGCGCATGCGTGTGTTCATCACCTTGTTGCGCATGGTTTGGTCGTAGGCCAACACGTCGTCCACGTAATAATAGGCCACGTTCAATGAAAAGTTGTCTGCATTTTCAGGAGTTGTCAAGTGGGCGCCGCGGATGCGTTCGTAGTTGTTGTACATGCAAGCTTCGCTATGATTGATGTAGAACTCGCGCTCGTACTCCACGGCCGGATCGATTGTACGGTACACTTTTTCCAGTTTGATGGAGGAAAAATCCAGCATCGTTCCCACCCATTCCGTCGGGTCGGCATAGGCCGTGTTGATTTGCCAACAGTTGATGAGCTTGGCCGTACTGGTGAACAGGCGGTCGAGGATGTGGTAGGACAGGAACATGTTCAACGGGTTATGCCGGCTTTTCAGGGAGGATTTGTTCCAATACAACTCCTTATAAGTCTTGCCGGTGGCAGGGTCAGTCTTGTCCAACCCGAAGATGCCGGCTGAAATGTTGTCATCGTACTTTTCTACGGCCAAGTCGTACAGTGCATCAATCTTTTGGTCCATGGTCATGCTTTCGTTGAAACGGTCGGAGTATTTTTCGTAAAGAACCTTGTCCGGTACGATAAAAAGGGTAAACCCGCTATAACGATGGTCGGGGCGTTTGCCCACGTAGTCCTCGTTCCCGATACGCATGCTTTGCGTGAACGGGGCATAATTGTTTTTCCACACTTCGTAATCGTCGTCACGGTAACGGGAGAGCGAATCGAGCAAGGCCGTCCGTTTGAGGGCTTCATAGAAAATGGTGAAGTCCTGGTGGTTATCGTCCAACAGGCTGGCTCCGAGACTGGTGTTGGGCACAATCACCTTGTCCACGGGATGCACCACGCCGTTTTCCACGGAGTCGTTCTTCAATTCGTTGATGATGGCGGCACGCCGGTTGATGACGCTGAGTGTCATTCCGTTGGCATCGACCGTGTCTCCGTCGGTCACGATGATTACGGGCAGGTCAAGTTGGTTGCTTTCCTGATGTGTTTCGGACAGGTTGTATGTGTACAATGTCCGTTCCACCAGGCAGGCTTTGACGAGCGTGTCGCAAAAAGATGCCGGAATGTCTTCGACGGAGGCGTATCCCCTTTCTTTCAGGAAATCTTCCACGCCGGAGTTCACGGGCGGGAACAGCGTCCTCGCTCCCCGGCTTGCCAGCAAGTCCATTCTTCCTGCCCTCTCCACTATACGCTTGAATTGGCTGAAATCTTCATGGTTGTCCAGGAAGTCGCTCATCATTTCTCCCGTGAATGTGTAATAGCTGTCGGCGGCAAGGTCGTCGTTACAACTCGGAAATAAAGTCGTTAGCATGAACGAGAACAACACCGCACCCATAGATAAGATGGGGCTGATTTTATTTTTCATAACCTTAAATTTTAATATGTTGAAAATAAAAATTAGATTAATATAGTTTTAAAATTTTTTATACAAAGATATGAAAATAAACATCCATAAAATAGGATTATGTTATTCAGAAATTGGATAATAAATGCCAATTTGGAAAGGAAAATTAGGGGGATTTCTCATGCGCTCTTCCCAAAGGGGGTTGCAAAAAAGTCTTTCATCTTTCAGGATATGTGGTAAACGACTATCATATAATATATTGTGAACTGAAAGATTAAATACCTATCTTTCAGTTTCCTTTCATGGCTGAAGGTCGTCAAACGTTCTGCGTCAAACGATATTTCATTCTCAGCCAAATGATTTTTCATTCTCAGCCGATTGGTTTTCCGTTCTTTTCCAAAAGAAATGAAGCATGGCTGAAAGATGACCGGAACAACTTTCAGTTTATAATAATTTGATTATTATATATTTATATTGTGTGCTGAAGGATGAAGCAGGTTTTTTGGAAAATTCCAGTGTAGGGGGATGTCCCTCGATGGCTTGCTGTTACCCAAAATGGAGTTAAGGGTTGTGTTCGTAAAAAACGAATGCCGCACACCTGCGGTAATGAATTGCGAAGGCGTGCGGCATCCAGATGTTTAAAAGTTTTTTACAACTTGATGGCCTGTGCTTTTCCGTTGTAACGTACGGAACGGCTAAACTGGGTCGGTTCTTTGTCGCCCGAAGGGGATTGGCGGTCTACTACGAGGATACGGAAGTTACGTTTCTTCAACATTCCTTTGTATTCGCCTTTACGGTCATCTATGGTCAGTGTGCGGGTTGCGTCATCCCAATGGAAACGGATTTGGCTGAAAGCTCCTTTTTCATAATTGTAATTGTCGCCTTCGTCTTCATAGAGGGTGAACTCGCCGTCGGCTCCCGGATAGATACGGATTTCCAAGTTGTCCCACTTCTTTTCGGATGTGTATTGCACTGCAGGGCCGAAGGCCATGATGGAACCGGCTTTCACGTACACCGGCATGATGTCGATGGGGCATGGCATATTGACCGTTTGCCCTCCGGCATGCAATTCGTTCGTCCAAAAGTTGTACCATTTGGCACCTTGGGGCAGATAGACTTTTACATTCTTCACGGCCTTGGCCACATCGGGTACTGAAGTGTATCCCTTTTTGGTCTTGGGGTCTAAATAGGTGTAAAGTGAATCTGTAACGGGCATCACGAGCAGGTTGCGGCCAAACATGTATTCATTGTCGGTCCGGATGGCTTTCTTGTCTTTGGGGAAATCCATAACGAACGGGCGCATGATGCTACCGTTATTTTGGGTGGCTTCACCGCAAAGGCTATATATATAAGGCAAAAGCCGGTAACGCAGTTCAACGAAATCTTTTTGGACATCGTAGGCCCAATAGCCCGGTTCACCGAACTTGTAGATTTCGCTTTCCATGGGCGAAGAACAGTGGTTACGCATGATAGGCATGAAACAACCCCATTGCATCCAACGGACTTGCAATTCCTGCATGGCCACGTTGTGCCAGTCATTGTTATATTCCCAACCGAAGAAACCTCCTATGTCCGTGTTCCAGTAAGGGATACCGCAAAGCGAGTAATTTAATCCGCCCGCAATTTGGGCACGCATGACATTCCATTGTGAAGACACATCGCCGCTCCAACAGAATGAGCCGTAACGCTGTTGGCCAAAGTATGAGGAACGGGTCATGAGGAACAGGCGTTTGCTGTCCGATACGGCACGTTGGTGTTCGTATACGCCTTGGTTGCTGACAAGCGGGAAGGCATTGTGCACGCTACGGAAAGTGCCGTCTGCCGTAGGAAGGCTGAATTCTTTCTCACCCATGTCAAAGCGGTCCGGTTCCGTGGAGTCTGTCCACCAGGCATCAATGCCCAAGTCGTAAAGGTTCTTCAGGTAACGCCAATACAAATCCCGTGCCTTGGGATTGAAGGGGTCATAGGGGTGTACTCCGGCATTACGTGGCCATGTCTCGAACTTTAATAACGCATTCATGGCATCCAGTTCCTTGTATTGGTCTGTCCAAGGTCCGAAGCTAGCCCATACGGAAATCATCAGGTGGGCGTTGTTCTTGTGCACATATTCCACCATTTCTTTGGGGGTCTTGATGCGTGGCTCCGGATATTTGGCATTGGGATCTTCGCCGTTAGGCAAATATCTCATCCATTCCGGGTCTCCCATTTTGTTGATGTAGCGCGGGTTCATGAACTTCATGGCATTCCAATTGGAATCGCATCCCCAGTATTGCCAGTCTTGCACGATACCGTCCAAGGGAATCTCCAAATCGCGGTATTTGTCCAATACACCACACAGTTCATCGGGGCTTTTGTAACGTTCACGGCATTGCCAGAATCCCATGGTCCAGAGTGGAAGCATGGAGGCTTGTCCTGTCAGCTCACGTACGCCGGCAATGACACCGTCTTGTGTGCCGTCTTTATAAATAATGTAATAGTCGCTCATCAGTCCGGCTTCGCTGTTGAAACTGGTTTCCTGCGGTGTGTCGGAGAAAAGGGTAGGTGACGGGTTGTCCCAATAGAGGCCGTAACCTTTTTCCGACGTGATGTAGGGGATACATACGCGAGTGTTTTCATTACGTAGCATCAGTTCTTGGCCGCGTTGGTTCAACTTGCCTGTTTGTTGTTGTCCCAGTCCAAAAATGGTTTCGTCGGGTTCGAGCATGAAACGTTGCGTCACGCGGTAACTGGCATGAGGGCCGTCTTTGCATGGAATGAAGTTCGTGCCAAATTCTTTTTCCTGTATCAATAAGTTGCCTTGGAGGTCTTTAAATGTGATTTTGCCGGAATTCTTATCCATGATGACTTCTAAGTTTTGGGTTTTCATGGATAAATTGCCGCCCTGTTCCGTATAGGAAATATCTATGTTTTCCGGTGTCTTGATGACCGGATAGCTTTTTTTGTCGGGCATTTGGCGTGCGGGGTACTTGATAACACGCACGATGTCGTCGGAATAGAAACGTATTTCTTCCGTTACATCTTGTGTGCGGATGAAATTTTTTGCGCCTTCCGCCGTTCGTGTCACCTCTTGTGCGTGCAGGCAGGCCATGCAAGCCAAGCCATAAAATGTCAATAAGGTTTTTCTCATGTCTTGAAAACTTTTAAAGTGAATGTTGATGGTGCAAAGTTATTCCAGAACAGATAAAAACCAGTAACAATTATGTTGAAACGTGTGGTAATTATGTTGATTCTTGCTCTTTTTCGGCGTATTCCGAAGGTCGGCAGCCAAATTCTTCCTGGAAACATTTGCTCATGTAGCTAGCCGAGCTGAATCCTACTTGTTCTGCTATGTCTGCCATGTTCATCCCCCCCTTTCGGATGAGGTCTGCGGCTCGCCGCAGACGAATGCTCCGGATGAACAGGCTAGGCGATTTGTCTATTAACGTATTTAATTTTTTATACAATCCGCTGCGTTCCATGCATAGGTCTTTACTAAGCTGCTCTACGGTGTATCCCGGGCTGTTCAGGTGAGCCTCAACCAAAGCTACGGCCTTGTTTAAAAAATCACTGTCATTGGCGCTGATAGGTGGTTCTTCTTTTTCTTGTGGTTTGTTGTCGCGTGTATTGGCTATTGAGGCTTGTTGTTCGTAACTGTCGCACCGTTCGATAAGGTGTTGGATGCGTAGGAGAAGAATGTCTTCTTTGTGCCGGCGCAGGATACGTCGTTTGGTCTGACGTATATATAGGCGTATTCCGATGGCTGCCAATAGAAGGAGTAGGATGGCATAACTTGCGTAAGCCCAACGGGTAAGCCACCATGGGGCATGGATCGTGAATGTGACATCCGTGACAGGGCCATCCCAAAGGTGGGATTGTGTGGAAGCCATGACTTCCAGGCGGTAGTTTCCGGGTGGGAGAAGGGAAAAGGTCAGATGCAGGTTGCCTTTGTGGTCTATGATACTGCTATTGGCTTGCGGGCGTACTATATGCCATGTGGAGTCACCTTCGTGGATGAGACGGTAACGGTAATAGGTGTGTGTAGGCCAGGCATAGTTCAGGGCAGAAAAGTCGAAGCCGATGTGGTTCTGCCTGTAATTGAACTCGAAATGTTTGACGTAGGGCGGGGCTTGTGGAAGAAGAGGATGCGTGTGGGTGGAATCCTGTGAGATGTGTACTGGCTCTCCGTACAAAGACAGATTGATGAGAAGGGGGAGGAAATCCTTGCGGGGGATTTCCACGCTGTCGGGGTGGAACATCGTCCATCCGTTCACTCCCCCCATCAAAATGCTTCCGTCCGGCAAATTTTGTACTTCTTGGTTACGGTACTCCCCTTTGAGCGTTCCGTCTTCCTGCCGGTAATTGGTAAACCATGCCGAATCTGCGTTTTCGTTGACGGTCAGGCGCGAGATGCCATCACTTGTGGACAGCCATATTTGCCCGTGCCCGTCTTCCGTGATGGCATGGATGAAGTTGTTGGGTAATCCGTCTTCCGTATAGAATGTACGGTATTGGTCTTGTCCGGGGAAGAAAAGGCGCAGCCCGTCCGGCGTGCCGGCCCATGTCCGCCCGTGGCGGTCGGTATGCACGTCATTGTACTGTTGCCCTTTGAAAATGGGCGGGCGTCGTGCCCGTTGTCTTGTAGCCGTTTTCAGGGAATCCTCAAATGGCAGTTCTTCCTGCGTGGCCGTGGAGATGAATTTGAAACGTTCGGGGTGGGTGTAGAGTATGCCACGGTTTCCTGTGCCCAACCAAATGCCCTGTTGGCGGTCTTGGTATATGGTGTTGAGGTCGGTCTGTAGTTGCTTGCCGTCGGTCGTACGGAGGCTAGATTGGAAATGGGCTTTGCCGTTGGCCAGGTTGATGGCCCAAATACCGTTCAGGCTGCTGATGTAAGCCATTTGGGGAGATGGGACTATCAACGTGTGCAAGGGGCTTTGGGTATCCAATAATTGCTTCCATGTGCGCGATTTTGGGAAAAAGGCGAACAATCCGGACTTCATGCCGCTCCTGACTTGGTAGAAGTTGCCGTCAGGTCCCTTGACCACGAGCGAGGTGCGGCCGTAGTTTGCATGTTCGCTTTCCGGATAAGCCGTTGCCCGGTAAAGCAGTTTACCTTGGTTTTGTGAGTAGCAAAGCACTTCCCCGGAACTGGAAAAAAGGTAAATTCGCCCGTCCGAGACTTCAACGTCCTGCAACTCGCCGGCATCTTTCGGGAGTAAAAGGTAACGTTTCTTCCGGGTTTCCCAAATTCCTTTGGAAGAGACCAACCATAATCCCTTTTCGGAGTCCACGAACAAGTCGTTTACTTTTTCCCGTATCCCCGTTTCTGAGAAAACCTGTTCCGGTTGCTTGAGGTACCGTTCATGCCGGAGGTCGAGGCACCATGCTTTGCCGTAATCCTTTACCCAAAGTCTTTCATGGTCGCCTACATATACATGGTAATGCCCATGGTAACCGTCGATGGCATACACGTCGGAGTCGTTCCGGTGTATGTAATGGAACCGCATGCCGTCGTATAGGTTGATGTTACCTAATGTCGTGAAGACCATCCGTCCGTCCGGCAGTTGCAGGATATGTTGCACTTGGTTGTCGCTTAGGCCGTCCGACGCATCCAACCGGCTGAAAACGTACGGAAGGGCATTGGCGGGAAGACAGGCGAGGAAGCAAATGAACAGGACGGGATAAAGCAATATATGTTTCATGATGCTCAGATATTGATTTTCACTACGCCGCCGTAGGATGTCAGATGCTTGAAACCGTCTTCCAACGGGATGGCACCGGCATAAACTTGGGCACAAATCAGTACTCCGCCGTGGGCGAAGATGGCTACACGCCGGTAGTCCTTCCTGTTCAGGTCGTCCAAGAAGGCTGCTACTCGGGCATAAAGGTCGCGGAACGATTCTCCGCCTGTGGTCGGTTGGTTCAGGAAGTCGTCGTACCAAAGTTGTAACCGTTCGTCGATGATGTCATCGAAACGTTGCATTTCCCAGTCGCCCATATTCATTTCTTTCAGCCGTTCGTCCCGTTCGGCAGCGGGATAACCGCAGAATGTGGCTAACTTGGCCGCCCGGCTGAGCGGACTGGTGTACACGTGGTCGAAAGTGAGGTTGCCAAGCCGTAGTCGGGTGGCAGTGGCTTCGCGCCGGAATGTGGCACGGAGGGGAACATCCGTAAAACCGTAGCAAGTGCCGCGTGGGACGTCTACTGAGGTATGTCGGGCTAAATAGATTTCCATGACGGGATTATATGAAATGGTAAAGTATGACAATAGATAAATAGAAACTCAACTCACAGAGCAAGAACAAGGCACCGCAACAGTCGCCCGTATAACCTTGCAACCGGCGTTTCATCCAGCCGGTGAGCAGAAGTTCCGTAACCGGGGGAGCCAGAAAAGCCCAGAAAGGGAAAACGGTCGGGCCGGACAGGAGCCACGCTACGCATGGGACAAGGGCGAGCAGGCAACGGAATACGTGGCTAGCGATAGCCTGTTTATTCCAGACGGAGTAAACGACCCCCGCTTTGGCTTGTTCTGCCGTCCGGGCGTAGGGGAGTTGCAGGATGATGAAACTGCTGCATGCTTTGGCATACACGTCGGCTGTGAAGATAATGGCCGGAGCCATACAAAGCGGCAGAGCCGAGACCAGACTGATTAGCAGTCCGATGTAGAAGACCAGTCCCAGGACACCATACGTACCAATATGGGAATCCTTCATGATGGCCAATGTACGTTCGCGTGTGGTACCTCCGCCGAATCCGTCACAGAAGTCAGCCAATCCGTCTTCATGCAAGGCACCGGTAAGCCACAAGCGTGTGCCTGTCGCTGCCAAAGCAGCCGTGGTGACCGGTAGAATCCCTGAAACAAGCCAGAAAACGAGAGCGGCCGTACCTCCCGTGAGCCAACCTGCGAACGGCCAGTAGTCTACCACGTGTTTGAAACACTTGGCGTCCACTTGCCGGATGCGCCAGAAAGGCAGGCGCGTGAAGAAAATCAGTGAAGCCCATAGTCGGTCTGTCATAGTGGGATGCGGGATTAAAAGTATTTGGTAATGTGAGCGTTTTCGAAGTTGTTCATTTCGTTGAGCATGCGGACGGCGGATTGCAAGAGCGGATAGGCGCACAAAGCACCTGTGCCCTCACCGAGGCGCAAGCCTATCTGGAGCAGCCCTCGGGCATGCAAGGCTGCGAGCATCCGCCGGTGTCCGGCCTCGTCGCCTTCGTGGCAGAACACGGCATAGTGGCGTATGGCCGGATAAAGCCGTGAGGCCATCAGCATGCAGGCCGTCATGATGAAACCGTCCACCAGAATCACCATGCCCAATTCGGCGGCACGCAGCATCGCACCGATGGCCGCCGTCATTTCGAAGCCGCCGAACCAACGGAGCATTTCCGTGGCGTACTGGGTTGAACAGACATCGGCATCTTGCAGGTCGGGATGATGGGCGCGGAAATGCTGTACGGCATTTTGCAGGACCTCGTATTTGTGGCGGATACCGGCATTGTCCAGTCCGGCTCCTGCCCCCACGCACATTTCCAACGGCGTGCCGGTCAGCAAGTGCATCCAAATGGAAGAAGGAGAGGTGTTGCCAATTCCCATTTCGCCTATGCTGACGACGTTACAGCCCCGTTCGTGGCATTCTGTCACCATGCGGGCACCGGTTTCTATGCATCGGTCCGTTTCCTCTTCCGTCATGGCCGCTTCGTGAAGGAAGTTCCGTGTACCACGTGCTACTTTACAGTCGATGATGCCGGGATAGGAATGCAAATCGTAGTCCACTCCCATGTCTATCAGGAACAGGTCGAAACCGTGTTGGCGGCAGAACATATTTACTCCGCCTCCCCCGTGGCTGAAGTTAATCATCTGTTGCCAGGTGATTTCGCGAGGGGATATGCTGACTCCTTCGCGTTCGATTCCATGGTCGGCACCGAACAGCAAGTGGCAAGGGTGGCGCAATTCCGGTGAGAGCGTGTGTTGTATCAGGCCGATTTGCAGGGCTAATTCTTCCAACCGTCCCATCGACCCTTTCGGCTTGTTCAGGTTGTCTATTTTGTTTTGCAGGGCAGGGCGCAAAGCCTCGTCCGGAGTCGTAATTCGGAATGTTTTCATGTTCATTTGATTTTCACAGGGATACCGCTCACCATCAGGTAGACCTCATCGGCCTGGGACGCTACGAATTGGTTGGTCCAACCCAACAAGTCGGTAAAGCGGCGTTGCACTTCGTTAGTCGATACGCCTCCCATCCCGATTTCGTTGGTTACGAATATGAAAGTCGCCTCCTGCGAAGTGAAGCGCAGGAATTCTTCTTTCACGGCTTGCAGCGTCTCCTCTACTTGCCGGATTCCGGCTTGGGCCTGTCGGCTTTCCACGGTGTCGGAGGGATTCGGAACCCGAGAACCCGGCTGCGGCGTATAGTCGAAAAAAAAATTCGTGGTCCACAGCGTGACGCAATCCACCAACACCGTCCGTCCCCTCAGGTCGTGGCGGCTCAGGTATTTTTCTTCCTCAATGTTGGTCCATTGCGGGCCTCGCCGTTCGCGGTGGATATGTACGCGTTGGCGGAACTCCTCGTCCCAAATGCGTGCCGTGGCCATGTAAACAGGCTGTTCGGACAGTCGCAGTGCCAACTGTTCGGCATACATGCTTTTACCGGAGCGTTCTCCTCCTGTAATCAGAATAATTCTTTTCATGTCCGCAAAGATAGCCATTTATTTTCCTATTCATGTCCGTGGTTATTGGAAATCGTTCCCTTTTTCAAAAAAAGTCCAACCGCAGGTCCGGACGCTTGTAGAGTGGGTCCGGGCTTGCGGTTGGGTATGGAGCCTTCGGGCGTTTTTTATTTGATGTTTTCCCGGATACATGTCAGGTAGCGGTTCAGCCCTTCTTCGTCGCGCTCGTCGATGATGTGGATGAGGCTTTTCAACTCTTCGCGGATACGCTCCACATGACTTTTGGTACGCGGGTTGAAAAGGATTTCCCGAAGGAGGCAGTCGTCTTCGCTCAGCACGCCCTGGGCTATTTTCAGATGGCGTTTGAATGTCGTGCCCGGGGCATCCTGATGTTTCATCACCGCAGCGAAGGTGAAAGTCGATACGAAAGGAATACTGAGCGAGTAGGCCATGGTCTCATCATGTTCCTCGAACGAGTATTCGCAGACATGTAATCCGAGCCGACTGTATAAGTCACGGAAAAAGATGCGTCCCATATAGTCGCCTTCGTTGATGACAATGGCGTTCTCGTGGTTCAGGCTGCCTAAGTTGGCAAACGTGGGGCCGAACATGGGGTGTGTGCTGACATAACGCATGCCTGCACCTTCATAAAACTCCTTGAATCCCGTTTTGACGGACGAAATGTCGCTCAGGATACAGTCTTGAGGCAGGTGGGGAATCACTTGTCGGAAGACATCCAGTGTATATTTCAGTGTCACGGCATTGATGACCAGTTCGGGGCGGAATGCGTCTATTTCGTCCATCGAGGTGAAACGTTGCGTATTGTACATGAACCGTAGCCGTTTGGCATCGATGTCGTATACTGCCGTCTCATGGTCGAAACTCAGCAAGTCCACGAAGAATGAGCCCATTTTCCCGGCTCCTAAAATGAGTATTCTCATGATGTTTGTTCTTTTTGTCCGTGCTTACTTGTTAATGATGTCCATTTGTTGGCGTACGCTTTCCTCGTGGATGGCTTCATAGATTTTCCTGACGAAATCTGCGTCCATTCCACAGAGTACGCCTTGCGCCCCCCGTTTGTCAAGGATTTCAGAGTAGCGTCCGGTTTGCACCACGGCCATGTCGTGTTCCTTTTTATAGGTCGCGATTTCGCGGCTCACACGCATCCTGCGGGTCAACAGGTCCATCAGGTCATTGTCCAAGGTATCTATCTGTTTGCGCAGGGCTGACAGGCTTTCTGTCATTTCCACGTTCTCGCGTACCACCAGACGGTCAAGTATGAAGTCGAGCACATCGGGCATGACTTGTTGTTTGGCGTCGCTCCACGCACAATCCGGGTTACAGTGGCTTTCTACTATCAATCCGTTGAAGCCCATATCCATGGCCTGTTGGCAGAGCGGGGCAATCAAGTCGCGGCGTCCGCCGATGTGGCTCGGGTCGCAGATGAGGGGCAAGTTGGGGAAACGGCGGTGCAGTTCGATGGGGATGTGCCACATGGGAGCATTGCGGTAGATTTTCTGGTCGATGCTGGAGAATCCGCGGTGGATGGCCCCCAAACGGGTGATGCCTGCCCCGTTGATGCGCTGTAAGGCTCCTATCCAAAGTTCGATGTCGGGATTCACCGGATTTTTGACCAAAACCGGGATGTCCACACCTTTGAGGGAATCGGCCAGTTCCTGCATGGCGAAAGGATTAGCTGTAGTACGTGCTCCGACCCAAAGTAAGTCCACTCCGGCTTTGAGAGACGCTTCCACATGCTTGGGCATGGCCACTTCGGTGGCTATCAGCATGCCGGTCTCTTCCTTGACGCGTTGCAGCCAGGGTAATGCCGTCTCGCCCATACCTTCGAATCCTCCCGGTTTGGTACGTGGCTTCCATACACCGGCACGGAATATCTTGAATCCTTTTTCGGCCAGTTGCCGGGCGGTGGCCATGACTTGTTCCTCTGTTTCGGCACTGCAGGGGCCGGCGATGACGAGGGGTCGCTTGTTTTCGTCTATTCCCGGAAGGTTCAGGGAAGTTAATCGTAAATCGTCCATATCGTTATGTTTTTAATTCTATGCTTATTGGTGCTTAAAATACTTTTCGGATACGTTCCAAAGCTTCGGCTATTTTCTCTTTTTTGGCGCAAAGCGAAATCCGGATATACCGGTTACCGTTACTGCCGAAGATGAATCCCGGCGTGATGAAGACCCGTGCCTCGTGCAGAATCTTCTCCGTAAGTTGTTCCACGTTGTCGCAACTTTCCGGGATGCGCCCCCAAAGGAACATGCCCACTTGCGTCGGGTCGAAGGTGCAGCCCAGTGTGCGCATGATTTCCTCGGCCAGTGCCCGGCGTTCGGCGTACACGTGTATGTTGGCTTCTTCGTGCCATTGGGCATCGTTCCGGTAGGCTGCTGCTGCTGCGAGCTGCATTGGGCGGAAGGTTCCCGAGTCGATATTGCTCTTCACTTTGAGAATCCATTGCACGAATTCCGCGTTCGTGGCCAACATGCCTACGCGCCAACCCGGCATGTTGTGGCTCTTGCTCATGGAGTTGAACTCGATGCAGCAGCGTTTGGCGCCAGGGACTTGCAGGATGCTGAGCCGTTCGTGGTTCAGGATGAAGCTATACGGGTTGTCGTTCACGATGACAAGGTTGTGGCGCAAGGCGAAGTCTACCAGTTTTTCGTACGTTTCGCGCCGGGCGTTGGCACCCGTCGGCATGTTGGGATAGTTGGTCCATAGGATTTTCACGCCCTTCAGGTCCATTTCTTCCAAGGCTTTGAAGTCGGGTTGCCAACCGTTTTCGGGCTGCAAGTCATAATAGGTGATTTGTTGGCCGAGGATTTTGCTGAGCGACGTGTAGGTGGGGTATCCCGGATTGGGCACCAACACGCGGTCGCCCGGATTGGCCAGGGCCAACGTGACGTGGAGTATGCCTTCCTTGGAGCCGATAAGCGGCTGTATTTCGCAGGCCGGGTCCAAATCCACGTCGTACCACCGTTTGTAGAAATCGGCCATGGCCCGGCGCAGTTCGGGGATGCCCGTTGTGGGTTGGTAGCCGTGTGCGTCTGCATGTCGGGCTTCTTCGCACAGCGTTTCTATGGTTTGGGGCGAAGGGGGCATGTCCGGACTTCCGATAGCCAGGCTGATAACGTCCTTACCTTCGGCGTTCATGCGTGCCACTTCTTTGAGTTTCACTGAGAAATAGTATTCCTGTACGGAACTCAGCCGTTCGGCTGGCTGTATGCGGAATTTATATAGTTTGTCTTCCATCTTGATATTCTCCTAATATTTTGAGTTCTTTGGTCAGCGGGGTAATGGCATCTATGCTTTGTGAATAGCGGGTATAATCGTCGAAGCCCAAGTCTACGTAAAACATATATTGCCACTCTTTTCCCACGAGGGGGAGGGATTGTATTTTGGTCAGGTTCAATTTATAGAAAGAAAGGATGGACAACACCTGCGAGAGCGAGCCTTCTTCGTGGGGAAGGGTGAATACCAGGCTGGCTTTGTTGGTCTGGCGTATATCACGCAGCAGGTTGGCGCGTTGCGGTTGGCTGAAGACCAGAAAACGGGTGAAATTGTGTTTGTTGGTCTCGATGCCTTCTTCCAATACTTTCATGCCGTACAGCGGGGCTGCGAATTTGGAACAGATGGCGGCTTGTCCGCGCAGTTGTTCCCGGCTGATGATTTCCGCCGAGCCGGCCGTATCTTCTCCTTCCACGACTTTCAGACGAGGATGCCGGGCCAGGAATTCGCGGCATTGCATCAGGGCTACCGGATGGGAATGTACCTCGGTGATGTCCTCTATGTTGTCGTCCGGGAGGCAAAGCAGGCTGTGGGAAATGCGCAGCTTATGCTCGCCTACGATGGTAAGTCCACTGTCGCAAAGCAACTCGTAATTGTGCAACAGGCTGCCCGCTATGGTATTCTCGATGGCAGCCATACCGAGTACCGTACTGTCGTCCTTTACCGTGGCAAATACTTCTTCAAAGGTGGAGCAGCAGATAAGTTCTATGTCCTCTTTGTCGAAGAAGTAGTGGGCGGCCATGTCGTGGTACGACCCTTTGATACCTTGGATTGCAATTCGTTTCATTGTTTTTGTTTTGTCGTTTTTACAAAAAAGTCCCGCTTCGGTGGGAAGCGGGACCTCATGTCTTATTGGATTAGTATAATTCTCTGTTTGGTACACATACGAACTCCCGCTTCACTTTATGGCTAAAGTAAAAGTAAAAGAAGAAATAAAAATATGTGTTGAATAATTCTTTCATCTTCGTATTTTTGAATCTGTTGCAAAATTAGGGATTTTTTCATTTCCGGCAAATGTTTTCGCCGCTTTTTTCCTCTTAAACGGGAAAAATGTGAAAGAATACCTGATTTTGATTACATTTAGAAACCGTAAGGGTTACGGTTTTTGTATTGTCCGTTCATCTCTTGTTCTATGTTGCTGAACTGTCCTTCGACGGCCTTGGCTGCTTCCGGAGAGGTTTCCAACGCTTTTTTCAGGTCATCGGTCGCCCCGGCCTTGTCGTTGAGCATCAGTTTGATGCGTCCGCGTTCTTTGTATCCTTCGCTGAAGTCCGGCATGAGTTCCACGGCTTCGTCCAGTGTGGACAGTGCCCGGTCGAGCTGACGGTTGGCGGCGTATGCCGTGCTGAGGCCCACGTACGCTTCTCCCATTAGAGGGTTTTGCGTCTTCACCTTATTATAATAGGTAATGGCTGTGGGAGCATCCCCTTGCTGCAGTCGCAGTGCGGCTTTCAACATTACGGCTTCTTCGGGTGCAGGTCGTGCTTCCTCGCTTTCAAGTAAGTGGTCGATGTCGGCTTCGGCTTCTGTCAGGCTGCCCATGGCGCGGAGGATTTCTGCGCGCAACAGGTAAGCTTCCGTCAAATGGCCGTCCTGTACGATGGCTTGTGTCAACAGGGCCACGGCGTTCAGTTCGTCGTGCAAGGCATGTTTGGCTTGGGCCGAGCGATAGAGCGCTCCGGCATGGCAACTGTCGATTTGCAAGGCGGCCTGGCAATCTTCGTCCATGCGCGTATAATCCTGCATCATTTCATCGGCACGGGCCATGGCCAACCGTACGCCGATATGGTCCGGCAGTTCTTCGGCCAGTTTTGCCAATATGCTCCGGCCTTCTTCAGCCTGTTTGTCGGAGAGCAAGGCTTCGGCCAGATAACTTGCGGTTTCGGAATCGTTCCGGAGGGCAAGTGCTTCGCGGAAACAACGTATGGCATATTTGACCTCCCCCATTTTACAGGCGCGTACACCGTCATATTTCAGTACGTTAAAATCCCGCTCGCGGCGTTTCTCGGTTTTTTCTTCCGGGGACTCTTCCCGGGCGCCGAACAATGTTTTTAGAAATCCCATTTTATTCTCGTTTTTTTCTGCGCGCAAATATACTAAAATTGCTTAAAATAACGTACATTTGTACGATAAATCATGTTTAAGCGTTTAGACTTTACTAAGTTTGCTTTTGGAAAAATAAATGGAATATGTGTGGAATAGTCGGATATATAGGTAAGAGAGAGGCTTACCCCATTTTGATAAAAGGACTTAAGCGTCTGGAGTACCGTGGTTATGACAGTGCCGGCGTGGCTTTGATCAGTAATTCGGGAGATTTGAATGTGTATAAGGCGAAAGGCAAGGTCAGCGATTTGGAACGCTCGGTGGAAGCAAAAGACGTGAGCGGGCATATCGGTATCGCCCATACGCGTTGGGCCACGCATGGCGAACCATGTGCAGAAAACGCCCATCCCCATTATTCGGCATCGGGCAACCTGGCGCTGATCCATAACGGGATCATCGAGAACTATGCCACGTTGAAGGAACGTTTGCAGCAACGCGGCGTGAAGTTCCGCAGCCAGACGGATTCCGAAGTGTTGGTGCAGCTCATTGAATATATCCAGGTGAGCAATGATTTGGATTTGTTGGGTGCCGTGCAAGTGGCCTTGCATGAGGTCATCGGTGCCTATGCCATCGCGATATTGGACAAAAGGCATCCCGAACAAATCATCGCCGCACGCAAGAGCAGTCCGTTGGTGGTGGGCATCGGGCGCGACAATGAGTTTTATCTGGCCTCGGATGCCACCCCTATTGTGGAATACACTGACAAGGTGGTGTACTTGGAAGACGGGGACATCGCCGTCATCCGTCCCGGAGACGAGCTGAAGGTGGTGGATATGGACAACACGCGCATGCACCCTACGGTGAAAACGGTGGACATCAATCTTGGCCAACTGGAAAAGGGAGGCTATCCGTATTTCATGCTCAAGGAGATTTTCGAGCAGCCGGATTGCCTGCTTGATTGCATGCGCGGGCGCATCAACATAGATGCCGACAACGTGACGCTTTCGGCGGTCATCGACCACAAGGACAAGTTGTTGAGCGCGAGCCGTTTTATTATCGTGGCATGCGGAACGTCGTGGCATGCGGGGCTTATTGGCCAACAACTTATCGAGAACTATTGCCGTATTCCCGTATACGTGGAATATGCTTCAGAGTTCCGCTACCGTAATCCCGTCATTTTGCCTACCGACGTAGTGATTGCCATATCGCAGTCCGGCGAGACGGCCGACACGTTGGCCGCCATCGAACTGGCACGCAAGCAAGGGGCGTTCGTGTTCGGTATCTGTAATTCCGTGGGTGCTTCCATACCTCGGGCCACGCATACCGGGGCTTACATCCATGTGGGGCCGGAAATAGGCGTGGCTTCTACAAAGGCGTTCACGGGGCAGGTGACAGTGCTGGCCATGTTGACGTTGGCCCTGGCCAAGGCGCGCGGGACGATTTCGCAGGATGAGTATGTCAAGATGGTGCGGGAGTTGGTGGCCATACCCGAGAAAATGAAAGAGGCACTAAAGGCTAATGAACAGATAGCCCAGATGGCCAAGATTTTCACCTATGCGCACAACTGCCTCTATCTGGGGCGCGGCTACTGTTATCCTGTGGCGCTCGAGGGCGCCTTGAAGTTGAAGGAAATTTCTTATATCCATGCCGAAGGCTACCCGGCTGCTGAGATGAAGCATGGTCCCATTGCGCTCATCGATTCGGAAATGCCGGTGTTTGTCATCGCCACACGCAACGGGATGTACGAAAAGCTCATCAGCAATATCCAGGAGGTAAAAGCCCGTCAGGGACGTGTCATTGCGCTCGTGACGAAAGGCGACACGAAGATACGGGATTTGGCGGACGAGGTGATAGAACTTCCCGAGACAATGGAATGTTTCGAGCCGTTGGTGGTTTCCGTCCCTTTGCAGTTGTTGGCCTACCATATAGCCGTATGCAAGGGCAAGGATGTGGATCAACCACGTAATTTGGCCAAGTCGGTCACGGTGGAGTAATCGTATTTCGGCTTATTTCGTTTTCTGGTATTTTCGTAGGAAACTTATATACAAAAATCAATCTGCGCCAAACGTTTTTTCAATCTCCTTTGATTGATTTTTCGTTTGGCGCAGATTGATTTTTCATTCTCCGCAGATTGATTTTGAGGATTCAAGTGCTTGAAAATCAAATGAGATTCTGTTTTTATGAATCTTTACGTTTTTTCTGTCTTGGGATGGCTTTTACGGTTTGTTCTTCGTGCAGAAAGCCATGTTTTCCGGTATAAAGCCCTTTATGTCTGTCGGTGAAATATGTTGGGCGCGTACACACCGTTAATTTTTGTTCTTCCGCTTGCAAGAACGATGGACTTTTACGAACTTTAATGTGAAACCGGATGGCATTTCCCCGTGGTGGAAGGCAAGGAAATGCGGAAGCGGTTCTTTAAAAATAATCACAACCTAAAAAAACTTAATTTACAGTTTTTCGACATGAAAAGAAAAGACTTATTGTCAATGTGTCTATGCTTGTTGGCTTTTGCGAGTGGCGGGCAGGCTAAAAGTGTGTCTACACGTATTAATTTGGGGGATACTCCATGGAAATTTACGAAAGTGGTGCGTCAGGAAATCAATTTGGCGAAAGACGCGCAGGTGTGTTTGGACGGAAAGTCCGTTCCCATGGTTCACGACGGTGATATCCATTCGGACTGGAAACTTGGAGATGCTCCAGAAGGAGGAATATGGAGCGTGGATTTGGGCAAGTCCGTTTCCTTATCTTCTGTGAAACTGTGGTTCGACACGGACCGGACGAGGTTTGCAGAGGTCAAGTTGGAAGTATCCGCCGACGGTAGTACTTGGCAAACCCTTTCGGAAGGAAAGAAACTCTGTGTGCTCCATAAAGAGGGCGACTTTACGACCGTGGGGCATACCGGAACGGTGGGGTATACCGAGACGGTGACGGCTACTTATTTGAATTTGAAAGTTAAGGGGACGGCACGTTATGTGCGTTTTTCCGGATTGAAATGCAAGGCAGAACAGGGACAGGATGTGCCTGTAACGTTGAGTGAAGTGGAAGTGAACCCTAAAGCAGGGCAGGATTATGAACAGGCCGGGGCCATGGCTTCGCTTTCGTTCGACGATACCGGATAGCAGACGGTAGGGATTCCTCATTGTTATAATGAGCAGGACACTTATTTGAATACCAGTACGGGAGAGCGTTGTTGGCGTGGAGAAGCGTGGTATCGTAAGAAAATAACCATAGACGAAAAAGACCGTGGGCAGATGTTCTTCTTGGAGTTTCAGGGAGTGAACATAGGGGCAACGGTGTATGTGAACGGAACTCCGATAAGAAGCAATACAAAGGTGAAGCAGCCGGAAGCTGTGACCCATGTGGGGAGTGCATTGCCTTTCGTGGTGGACATTACGCCTTATTTGCGTTATGGAAAAGAGAACCAGATTGCGGTAAGGGTGTCCAATGCCGAGGGCACGTTTTTCACTTGGCCCGGTTTCGGGACCAACGAAGGCTTCGGTCAGGCCATGGGAGGTATCGTCTGCCCCGTCTACCTGCACAAGAAGAACAAGGTGCACATTCCTTTTGATTCTTATTCTCCTATGGGCAAGTGGGGAACTTACTTCGGGACGGTGTCGGCTACCAAAGACAAAGCCGAAGTACGTTTTCAGGTGAACGTGGAGAATGCGGGTACGGAAGCGTGCGACGTGGAGCTGCGCACATATCTGAAGGATGCGAAAGGCAAGACCGCTTTGGCTTTCAAGGACACACGTCGTGCCGCAGGCGGTCAGACCGTATTGTTTGACCGGACGGGAGTGGTGGAGCGTCCCCGTTTGTGGTATCCGATAGGGACTTCCGGTACACCTTATTTATATAAGGTGGAGAATGAAGTTTACGTGGACGGACGACTGGTGGACAGGCAAAGCCGTCCGTGGGGCATCCGGCAAATCACGTGGGACGAGGATTTTTGCTATGTCAACGGTGAGAAATGTTTTTTGCGCGGCTTCGGTTACCGGAATAATTACCCGGGATTGGGGGCCGCTGTCCCTGCGGCTTTCTGGTGGAATGACATGGCCCGGATAGCGCGGTGCGGCGGCAACACGCTGCGCGTGGGGCACCAACCGCCTTTTCCCGAAGTGTTCGAGGCTTGCGACCGCTACGGCATCTTGTTGGTTGTCAACAGCGGCGACAATGAATGGGCGTTGAAGGACGAACCGGCTATTACTTACAAAAGGGAGTACGACCGCGATGTGATGGTGGCCTACCGGAACAATCCGTGCGTGGTCATTTGGGAGTCGAATAATGGTTTGGCGTACGATGGGGAGAAATACCTGCCGTCTTATACGCTGGAACAAGTGAAGAAATGGGATTACATCCAACCGCGTCTCGTGCAGAACCGCGACGGTTACCCACCGGAGTGGGACAAGAACGAACCGGTCGTGATAGGTTATACAAACCGTTATGAGAAAGTGGAAGGAAGTCCTTCGTGGAATACGGAAGTCTACGGGACGAACTGGTCGGGCTTGCCCAGTTGGTGCATCGCCCGTTTCGACTACGATAATGAAAAAGAGTTCTCGATGGACTATGTGAATAATTATTTTGATAATATGGACAAACGCGCATGCGGATGGATTAATTGGATGTTGGCCGAGACGTACGGGGAGGGGTACACCATTTACCTCAACGGCATGCGCAACCAAAAGAGCCTTGGTTCGTGCGCCATGGACGGCAACCGCTTCCCGAAATTGCTGTACCGGATTTTCGAGAAAGCCGTTTGGGTGCCTTTCGACGAGCGTCCCGGTGTGGCCTTGCAGAGCCATTGGAACTTCCGGGGATTGCAGGACGTGGATGCGTGGAGCAACTGTCCTTATGTGGAACTCTTCGTCAACGGGGTATCCCGTGGGATTGTGGAACCGGAGGCGCGGACGCGCCGCTGCACGTGGAAAGGCATCCTATGGGAGCTGGGTACGGTCAAGGCCGTGGGGTTGGACGAACGGAAACGTCCCGTTTGCGAGGATGAGATCGCCTCTGCCGGCGAGCCGTACGCTTTAGAAGTGGAAATCGAAGAACCGACACCAAAACCGGACGGGGAAAGATTTGAATTGAAAGCCAATGCTTCGGATGCTTTCATCGCTACGGTGCGCGTGGTGGACAAGGATGGGCATTGGTGTCCTTTTGCCGACAACCAGTTGAAGTTTGAAGTGGAAGGCGAAGGGGTGTACAAAGGTTCTTACAATTTCTATGTCACGGAAGGAAAACCTTTGGAATACCATGCCCCGGGCGATACGGAGTTGCAGGCCGAAGGAGGTTTGATGCGCGTGGCGGTGCGGACGACGTTTAATCCTGGAAAAATTACGGTTAAAGTATCTTCGGGCGGGTTACGTTCAGGAGAAGCATCCGTCTGGTCGAAGAAGATTTAAGTATGGCACATTGGGCAAATATGGCCTTCCGCTCCTGTTTGCAAGGAGCGGAAGGCTTTTTTATGTCTAAAATAGCAGGACAATGGAATATATTCTATATATTTGGGCAAAGAATGCAAAGTGTGAAATTTTTAAATGGAAAATATATGGCGAAAAGCGTAAAAGAGTATATCGAAGAAAATGAAGCCCGTTTTTTGGAAGAGTGGTTCAGTCTGATTCGCATTCCGAGCGTGAGTGCCGACCCGGCGCATAAGAATGATATGGTGGCTTGTGCCGAACGTTGGAGAGATTTGCTTTTAGAGGCTGGAGCAGATGAAGCGCGGTTGATGCCTTCTTCAGGAAATCCTTTGGTGTATGCGGAAAAGCGTGTGGGGGAGGATGCGCCAACGGTTTTGGTATATGGCCATTACGATGTGATGCCTGCCGAACCGTTGGACTTATGGAAAAGTGACCCTTTTGAACCGGAAGTGCGTGACGGACATGTATTTGCCCGTGGGGCGGATGATGATAAAGGGCAGTCTATGATTCAACTAAAGGCTTTTGAGTATATGGTGCGGGAAGGGGCTCTGCGCCATAACGTCAAATTCATATTGGAGGGGGAAGAAGAAATCGGGTCTCCCAGTCTGAATGCTTTCCTGCAAGAGTACCGTGAACTGTTGGCTTGTGATGTGATTTTAGTGAGCGACACCAGTATGCTCGCGCTCGACCTGCCTTCGCTTACGACGGGACTGAGAGGTTTGGCGTACTGGGAAATCGAGGTGACAGGGCCGAACCGTGATTTGCATTCCGGGCATTTCGGTGGAGCGGTAGCTAATCCGATTAATGTATTGTGTGGTTTGTTGGCTCGTATGACTGACGAAGATGGGCGTATTACAATACCGGGTTTTTATGATGAAGTGGAAGAACTGTCGGAGGAAGAACGTCGGATGCTGTCTGAAATCCCGTTTGACGAGGAGTGTTATAAACAAGCTATCGGTGTACATGCTTTGAAAGGAGAGAACGGATACAGCACGATCGAGCGGAATAGTTGCCGTCCGTCGTTCGATGTGTGTGGTATTTGGGGCGGTTATACGGGAGAGGGTTCTAAGACCGTATTGCCGTCTAAAGCCTATGCCAAGGTGTCTTGCCGTTTGGTTCCCCATCAACAGCATGAGAAGATTTCCCGGATGTTTGTCGATTATATCGAATCCATAGCTCCGGACTACGTGCAGGTGAAAGTGACTCCTATGCACGGTGGCGAAGGCTATGTTTGTCCGATAACCTTGCCGGCTTACAAAGCTGCGGAAGAAGGTTTCACCAAGGCGTTCGGGCGAAAGCCGTTGGCTGTGCGCCGTGGTGGAAGTATCCCTATCATAAGTGATTTTGAAAAGATTTTGGGAACCAAGACTGTTTTGATGGGATTCGGTTTGGAGAGTAATGCGATTCATTCGCCTAATGAGAATTTCCCGTTGGATATGTTTCGGAAAGGTATCGAGGCTGTGGTGGAATTCCATGAATCCGTGACGCTTTGAACACGTGAGACGTAAGTCTGGACTATTTCATATATGGGTATGCGGGGGAAAGACGCGATTCAAACATCGGAATACGTTAAATATAATAAGGTGTAAATTAATCCGGTTGATATTTTTTTGATTTTTATTGGCAAACGTTTGGCACTTATGGTAAAAGGTTGTACCTTTGCACTCGCTTTCGGGAAGCAAGGCCGCCAAGGCTGCTGCGGAACGGGGGCGGGAAATGAAAGAGTTCATTGAAAGTCTTACATAAAGAGAGAAAGTAGTACAAGAGCTTGGGCGGAAGCCTGCGGTTATTCCCGTCAGCGTTCCGTCCAAGGGTAAAAAAGAAACGAACCGTCATACCCCTCATGCGAGTTGAGGGGTAACCAGGAGCGGCACGCCGGTAGGCGTGACAAGTTCGGGGAGTCCGGAACAGACGATATGCCCCGCCGTAAGGCGGGGCGAAAAGATATTCTACAATGGAGAGTTTGATCCTGGCTCAGGATGAACGCTAGCTACAGGC
>ERZ1673738.317-NODE-317-length-94970-cov-9.724849_pt1 | contig 94970 bp, 80 predicted proteins | sample MGYA00580198_ERZ1673738 | MGnify/ENA primary metagenome ERZ1673738 (study PRJEB41218, sample SAMN15661784) | gut metagenome | host: Homo sapiens | place: Canada: London | collected 2015-08-20/2019-03-30 | study: EMG produced TPA metagenomics assembly of... | reverse complement strand
ACTTGCTTTGAGTTATCAAATAGACATTGATGTAAAAAAGACCTTCTTTTTCGCATTTCGCTCCAATTTATTTATTTGGATGCAAAAATACACAAATCATCTCCTCTCCAACGACAATTACAACGTTGAAGTCTGCATTTCCTGAGGTAACACAAACTTTACGAAACGTTTTGGCGCCCTAATCCTATAAAAAGACAGATTGTCATGTCGGACACACTCTGGCACGAACATGTCCATATTTGCCAAGCAGTTCAGCAGTCTGATCTTGGTCTTTATATGGTGCGTTTGCGTTCTGTCCTTATATCCTTTCACCACGTTGCCTTTGCCTACACATCGATAGTATTGATTGTATTCACGCAAAAGATCAATCTTTTCTTTAGTAGGGATATGCTCTCGCCAGTCAAGTCCCTCTTTCTCCATGGACTTCTTGGCTATCATCATATACAAGGTAGCCTCCTGTGGGTTGAGTTTCAACACTACCTTCGACTTTCCGTCTAATGACTCAAAAAAGATATTTGCCGTCTTCCTTGAAAAATCAAACACAAGTATATATTCCTGTTGTTTCTTGCCGTATGCGATCAAATCAAACAAAGAACGATGAAATCCGAAATACACAAACTTGTCACTTTTAAGCCTGTGCCTCTCGCGTATCTCACAGTTGATAAATTTCTTATAAGCATCAACCATCTTCTGAACCATTCCCACCGCATTATTTGCCAATTCTATTTGGAGGAAATTACTAAATCGTATCCTTTCCGTATCGTCATCTCCATTGGTATTAATGGTATCCGACTCGTTTATCTTTATCAAAAGCGACGGTTGAGAGTCTATCAAGTTTATCCCGATCTTTTTATAGAGCAGATCCTGACAAAAACGAGCGGTAGTCATATTGCACAAACTATCGCAGATCTCATCCACTTTGTCTGACGAAGCTGACGGAATCATATACCTCACCACTTTCTCAAGATAACAGTCGCCCATGCGCTGGAAGTCTCTCACCACATTGGGTATATAAACAAACTCAAATCCTGCATGTTCTAAAGACCGACAAAGCACATGATAGTTTTCCTCTATCGCTGAGTTTGTCTCTGTCCCGTTCGAATTTTCCACATAGATAGCAGTCATATTATCAATACGAATCCCATTCGATGGCACGGAGTACACCCTCCCCTGTTCGGTCAGTGCTGAAATGACACTATATATCAATATCGCTTCGAGCGGGACACACATTCCATCCGACAGGGATAGCTTCTTCAACGATTCTACGATACGCGCTCTTCCCTTCTCGTCCAATTCCTTCAGTATAGACAGAGCTTTCGCAAAGTCTATTTTCTTGGCCTCAACAAGCATGGACTTGCTGATATTGAATCCATCTTTAGAGATGATCTTTTCAAAAAAGTCCATCTCGCGCTCCTCTACGATAAAGTCAGCCTCTATCAAGTCTGACAGTATGCGAGCCAAAGCTATACGCTGTATCCTTTCCAACATTACAGAGTGAAAAACTATTCAACGATTTTTAAAACGCCGCATATCAATAACCCCATTATCCAAGACAATTCTGAATCCAAGGTCATTATCTTCATCATTTTCTATCCAATAATTCACGCTAGTCACCCTGCTCACCGTATCAGCAAACAACCAACTACCACCTCTAAACACATGAGCAGAATACGATTGGTCTGTACATACTGGATTTTCGACATATCCCAAAGTCTTATAGTCCATTCCTTGTTCGACCCCGATAGCACCTTCTTTGCAATCACTATAGAAATCCGCTTTATAATAATCCAGGCACCATTCCCAAACATTTCCCGACATATCGTAGAGTCCCAGCCCATTGGCTTTCTTTTGCCCGACCTCCTGCGTGGTAGTCTCATTGGTCCATCCCACCTCTTCCACTTGGTCGCTACCACTGAAAAGACTATACTTTGGGTGATTATTCATCATTCGATAAGCCTCATCCCACATCTCTTCTATGGTACGATACTTTTGTCTATTATCGAAAACGGCCGAAAGCTTATCAGATAATCCATTGGTCCTTCCACCTTTCGCCGCATACTCCCACTCTGCCTCCGTTGGCAGTCTGAATCTTTTACCTGTTATTTTGTAGAGTTCATCAAAAAACACATTGACCACCTCATTCCAACTAACATTCGTCTGTGGCAGATTGTTTTCCTTGTGGTCAGAGGGATTGTTCTTCAAGTTTGATACCATAACCGCATTCCACAATCCTTGTGTGACAGGAATGGAAGAGATTTCAAAGTCCGACACCTTAACGAAATGGTGCGGAGCCTCAGCATCCTCAGCATGAACATCAACCCATGCCTCGGGAAATAACGGAGCGTTTTCCTTCGTTTGGGGATTCTCCGTTCCCATGACAAAGTATCCTCCCTCGACATGCCTCACATGCCTTTCCAACCATCCACAGACATATTCCTTTCTTTGCTTCTCAGCATAGATTGAGGGATCTCCGTCACCATCCATGTCTTCCACGTCTATGTTTTCTTCATATTTCCACACGACTCTAAAGCCAATATCATTCGATTCGAGCTTGGAATTCCAGAACGTATGCCAGTATTCCCTACCCATATCACATTCTATGGACTTAAATCGCCAACTTCCACCACAAAAATGATAGCATCCCTTATGTCCTTTCGGGCTTGTCCTTGTCCACTCCCAAACATTTCCGAGCATATCATAAAGCCCCAACTTGTTTTCCTGCCTATCTTTTAGAGACATGACGGGAAGCGGGCCCTCGCTTTCCCCATAATGCAAGTACTTTTTCCATACCTTTTCTCTTTTGCTATCATCAACAAGGGGAAGATACTCTTGGGTGGACTTTTTGGCGGCATACTCCCATTCTTTAAATGACGGTAGCGTAAAATACAAGCCCGTCTTCTTCCGCAAGACGATCAGAAAGTCGTCTATCTCCTCCTTGCTCTTGCATACTACCGGCAAGTTGTCGTCCTGACCTTTTTCTTGCACTCCGCCCAGGCTCATCACTACGTTCCATTGTCTTTCTGTTATAGGAGCCTCCCCCATCCAGAATGAATGTCCAATCCCCCCTTCCTTTGTTTCCGACTCTTCTTTTTCCACATAGCGCATCGTCTTAAAAAGATCAGCCAAAGCACTGTCTTTCCTCGACGTACACAACAGGGTCTCAAGGTTGATCCTCTCACAAAGCCTCAACAATGCTGGCAGATAGCATATCACGTTCTCGTCATTGGGCAAAAGATTCGGATCCACCACTTTCAATAGTTCGTATGGACAGATGTCAAGATGCGCCCTGTTCTTTTCTATCAGGCGTCTTTTCTCTCTTCTTCTATCCTTTTCGCTCAACTTGCCGCGATAGAAATAATCCCAATTCTTCAAATCTATCCCGTCCTCTCGCGTCTCATGTTTAGCGACGGGTCTAAAACTCATGACCAACCGTTCCGTCATCCAACGGTTGTGTTCCGTCCCAGCCAGTCTTTTCAGGAGCGTAGCTTCATCTCCATTGCCATGACTAATACTACGGATATAGCCATGATAGTGCCTCCCCATGACCGACCTAAGTTTTGTTGGAATACTGTCGGCAAGGTCGATATTTGCATATTTTTGAACGATACCCAATCCGTCCCACATCTCATCTATCCGAGCCTTGAGTCCGTGCGCCTCTTGCTCCAGTTCCTGAATTATTTCTTCTCGTGTCTTTGCATTACGATTATTTGATGCAAGATAGCCATACAGAAAATGCTCCAGTTTCGCCATTGTGTTGTCAATAGCCTCTCCCATATAGCTTCCTTCCACCATACCAAAAGGAAACATGTTCTGATACCGTTTCCATTCCAGCTCACCATTAGCCACCTTGTTAATCAGATCAAAACTGCTTTGCTGATACACCAGCACTTGGTGCACCTTGCGGAATATTTTACCCGGAAGATACAAGGCTGCCGCTATTGCCTGTTGCGGATTGTTAAGGCAGATGGCGATGGTAACGATCTTGTTCGGATCGTCCGTTAGGTCAATGAGGTATTCCTTCACTCTGTCTTCAGCCACATTGCCCTGAATAAACTCCCATTGCAGATCCATAAAGTTACGGCCTAAATGCTCATAACGCTCACTTCCCTCCATGGGATCTATGAAAGGCATGTCTTGTATGGGGTCACCCTCGTAAAACACATCCTCTCTGTCACTGACTACGTTCTTATACCTACACAGATCAAAAAGCGAGGCGAATCTCCCTCGTAGATACTCCCCCTCTTCCTTTGCATGGTCATCGATGAACGTAATGGTGGTTCGGAGACTTTGATCTCTCAAGAAGTTAGGATAATGGGCCAACAATGCGGTCTGCATACCCAAAGCGGTTCCCATTTGGTTCATGCCTACAATAACGACATGCACCGCCTTTTCGCTATCATAGTCGATGCCGTCACTACCGTCTATGGGCAAGTATTTTTGCACCTTCACCCTTCCCTTCTCGCCGTCAGGATAGATGGCAAAATTGTCAACCAAGATTTTCTTCGCCCACAGTTCGTGGATATTAAAAGGAATAAACTCTATGTCCTTGTCCAATCGGCGATAAATATGAGTGGCCTTGAATGCCGTGAACGTACCTTGATACTCCAGATTGACATGACACCTGATGCGGTCCTCGTTGTTGAACACCCTTTTGCGATAGCCCTTCACCTCTTCCTTGCTCATATACTCCGAGATGTTCTCCAAGCAATCTATATTGAACGCATCATGGTCTTCCTCGTTAGGACTCTTTGCACCCTCTCCCAAGATATAGATTTCCTTGGCTTTCTTCAGATGCAGTTCCTCAATATCCTCCCTCGACGTGCGCTCCGCATAATAGAACACCACCTTTTTCTCTTCCTCCCTATCCAGGCTCAGGTCGAGTTTCATGCGCATGGCCTCCACATCTTGACGCGTCTGTATCAGCACATAATCTACATCCTGTCGCTTTAGAGACAGCTTCACAATATTAGCGGTCTGTTCATTGCAGCCTATAATCACGACATAGTTTTCAAACTTGTAGTTATAACGTAGCAGTCCCTTTTTCCATCGCTCCGTCACCCTATTGATGAAGCTGACAAACGAAGAAACAGCAAAACCAGACAGGCAGATGATGCCCAACATGGCACATAGCAATGCGATGGCTGCGCCCCATCCATCCTGAGCCGCCGGGAGATTTCCAGGGTCTGTATATTGCGACAATATGGCCCAAAACGGATGATGAGTTGCAGGTTCATCGTCAAATGTTATTTCTATCTCATTCCCTTTTATGACCCCCTTTACATGCTTTACATCCGTATCGTAATTTCCAAGCAATTTGTTTTCAAGGTCAGATATTCCACATGTCAGCCCCCACACCAAGAGGGGAGCCGCCACTGCAAGAACAAAGGCAAATCTAAACATGCCCAGTCCATTGTGACCAAAAAGTCTATGGTCGCGCTCCACGGGCTTTCGCCCAAATGTCAGCACATACAGGATCCATGTTCCCGCCCATAACCTTTTGTTATTAACCCATTGAACAAAACCACCAATCATATTTCTTATTCGCATAACCTATCCTTTGATATTCATCATGACAAGAGTGCCCAATTGTATCTTTTCTATCTGCTTTTCAAAAAACTCATCAACATCAGCACGCATTCACCATTATAGCTCCCTATCCTTTGGACGCACAAAAGCCTATGGTCGTTTTCCACAGGCTTTCATAGCTATGATGGCACATATAGTATGTGCCTTATCCACAAGGATAAACTTGTAGCGTCTGTTCTACTTCGCATACCTCATTCGTTTATAGTCATGGCCAAAATACTCCATCTCACCATATTGCTCAAATCCCATTGCTTGGTAGTAAGCCTCCAGCCTTGGTTTATGAACATCGACCAAGAGAGTAGCACGTCCACACCCCAATGCCTTACCTTTTTCTATCGCATACGCCATCAGTTCTCGCCCTATACTACGCCCGCGATATTCTGGCAGTATCGCCATCGAGTCGAGATAGAACTCTCCATCTACAGCCTCGTCTTCTATTGTCTTCAGGTATTCTGGATCCATATCGTCCCACAACTGTAACCACGACTTGTCCCTCAATTCTTTGTACCGGCTACCCTCGTATGCGATGAGGCAGCCGACAGCTGTTCCATCTATCGTAGCAATAATAGCGTTTCTCCATGAATAAATGGAATCATCCTTTGAACACGACTTGATAAACTTCTCCATCTCGTCAGTGTCCATATCTAATGCCGTCAAGACCGTCCATGCGACGATCTCAACATCCTCTTTCCCTGCGTCTCTTATTGTTATACTCCCTTGAATCACGGTTTAAACCAAATCTTTCAACATTACCCTTTTCTTTGTTACTTCTAGCATAACCATAGAATCAGCATCGATATCGACACATATTTCACCTTCCAACTCTGGTTTCCCATCAAATTCGATAATACTTGATGGTATCCTCACTTTTTCATCATCGATAGTAAAATAAAGTTCGTCATCATTTTTCATATTAACAATTTCCGACTTTTTCAGCGGAATGGTACAACTTTTTTCTACTAAAACAATTAATCCAAGGGATTCTCCATCTCGCACAATTTCTATTCCCATATTGTAAGGCAGAGAGTGCATTACAACAACATCAAGATTTCCTTCTAAAAGCGTTTTCATAAGATACCCTCCTTTAAACAGTTCCTCAATATAGTTTGTCGAGCCTTTCCTTTCAACTTCTTCTAAAGGGACCATATCTATTTCTTCGCCTATACACTCTATTACTCCACCACCTATCTCTATCCAAAAACTTTTTGAGTCCTTAGTGTAGTGTAAAAGACGTTCTGAACAATCATCTAGATTAATACAACCTAAAGCGGCACATTGGAACTCATTGACCAATCGCACTTTGCCAAAGTCATACCTTTTCAAAATCCGCAACGCTTCGATATAATCACGAGGGGTGTCATATGCTATGGCATATATTTGCTCGCCCCAAATAGAGACTATCGTATCCATAGAAGTTGCAAAAGTATCTCTATAAGTCGTATCCTCTTGTCTGTCGTACAAGATTATCTCATCGTACGCTACAAGACCGTACACAGAATCTGATTTCTTAAAAAAGAACGAAATGCCATTCATATCTTAATTCTATTTATTCTTACTTTTTTCAAAACAAACCCTTCTTTGAGTACTTACCTCACTTTCGAAAGAAGAGCGCTTATTATATTGTAATTAGTTAAACCTATTTGGAGTTTTAGATAACCTCCAAAATTAGCGTCTTTCCATTTTCTTTCTTTAATAGAAAGACTTTGCTTATTTTGAAGTCCGCCCCCTCTAGATATGTTTCCACCTCTTTGATACCTTTTTGTAGATTTCGCTCTGCCCCTGTTGTTGACAATGCGCGAAGAACGAAGGTTTCTTTTTTGCCAAATAGGTATCCAACTATCATCTTTCTTCTCTCACCCTTAGCCAATAAATATTTAATCCAAGTTTTTATACTTATGGCAACCCTCCATCCTTTTTTATCCTTATATAAATGGTTATAAGAAACAAGAGGATTTAATTCTATTACCCTATTACGAGTATTGAGAACATTCATATTTTTAAGGCTTATAAAAGACACGTTGCTAAAACAAACTTCAAAGACCCTTACACTGTCAATATCGTCTGATACCAATTGATAAAAAACGTACCAAACCATTATTATAATAGCGGCCACAAAAAAAGATAGCATTATTTCCTGTATAAAGAAAGATAGAATAAGCAACAAGAATGCAACGATACTAAATCTTAACGCTATGAAACGCATCTTCAACAATCTATGGTAAGTGTTATATTTTGACAACTCCTTCAAAAATGGCAAGGTATCATAATATGAAGGAGATACGCTTTCGCATAAAAAACGAAGTGTCAATTCCTCGCTTTTATCAAAAGAGACAAACTTCTCCATTGAAGCACAAGAATCACTTTTAGAAAACATGTCCATAAGCATTATAAAGTTTTAGCTTCATCCTCTACTTGCTTTTTTATCCGTTTAGCTTTAGCGACTTCATCGTCAACACGTTTTTTTTCAGAGTCCACATGCTCTATATACACTTCAATTTGGGCATTAGATTCATGCATAACCTTATAGATTGCCTCTTTGTACTCCGTATAGACTTTATTGTACCATAAAGCCTGGAGCGACTTTAGAACAGCAATTGACTTTACAATAGAAGAAATGCAAATTTCATTCATTAATGGCAAAATATAGCTGTAGTTTTCTTCCATATTAATGCTGATATATCTTTGAGATGACAATAACAACCCCAAGCTCTCTTTAGGGTAATGTTTTATCTGCTGGCTGGACGGAAGATACCGTTTTAAAACCTGAGCATGGCTAATTTGGCAATCATTCCCATTCTTAAATTCGGATATTAATTCTTGTATATAATCCCTAAGAATAATTGTAGCTGGCAATAACACTGTACCCTCAGAGTATTCTTGGAACGGATCTACATTTTTTATACTTTGAAAAGACTGATTCTCCCTATAAGCAATGTAAGATATGTTTACAGTTGTCTCTTTCTGATATCGCTGGATGTTTTTCTGCGCCTCTTCTGCTATACTTTGAATTATCTGTACTTGGTTCGATAATTCGCCTTGCAGACGTTTCAGTTCTACTGTATTTATAGAATGTGCACCTTTTTTGCCTAACCATCCACCAACCATTGCACCAATCATTGTTCCAATTCCAGGAAACAGCAAAGTTCCCAATGCGCTTCCAAGATAAGCCCCGCCAGCAGTCATTCCTATTTTAGTTGCAGACTTCTCAAACGCACTACCCATATCGATATCATCGTCACTGAAATATTTTGAACCTAATTTAAAGGTTTCGATAGCTGTAGTTATTAATGGAAAATGAGCATCACAGTTAAAATCTGGACTCCAAAGATCTATGTCAACATCTGTAGGCATAGAAGACGCGATGTCATCAATATGATCAGAGAAATGCTCCGCAAATGATTGGTTTATTTCATCAAATTTATCTGAATCGAAAAATGTCGCCGTACTTCCTTTACCAACATCAGATGCTAGATGTTTGAATATAGTACTTAAACCGCCATATTCTCCCTGTGAATGTGCTAGATCGAATCTGATTTTAGGCCCATGAAAATCAGAGTAAACACAGTGCTTGATATTGTTTAATAGCGAACATGTCGTTTCGTGGTCATGGTGTGACAAATAATCAACAAATGATTGTTTACTACTAAGCAAAAGATCCTTTATATCGGCTACATACTCAACACCATCGCTAGCTAATCCATGTAAATTCTCAACAATTTTATCACCGAAGTCATACAATTCACTTCTGTCTGCTATCGCCAACACAAACTGTTCTAATGACGCCAAAAAAGCATGAGATTTAGGAATGTCAGAAAGTTCTTTGAGATAGTCAACAAATGGTGCTTTATTTGTTTCTGAAGGTTCTTGAGGGATAGGAATATTCAAATCATGAAGCTTTGCCACTTGCTCATGGTATCGGGACACAATAGCAGAATAAGTTTGCGCTGCCTCAAAAATACATTTAGCCTCCTCAGAAAAATCATTTTTTTGAAATACTGGTACCTTAATATCATCTGATATAGTGATTTTTGAAAATAAAAAACCTTTGATAATGAGATAATTCATCATCAAATAGACGATAGCTATTATGGCAATACCTACATTTATCCAAATGGAACCATTTAGTACCCTTTCAAAGTTTACTATATGGTATCCGATAATGGCTATAGATAGTATTGAATATTGTATAGCTAATAGATATATCGCCCCGCGGGATATTTTATAACCAATTTTATCATCCAGATCAAATACCTTCCGCGGTATAAAATCCAGGGCAAATAGCATTATGGGCACTAGCCATATCAGCGAAAGACTTATAGTGAATGCCATTTTTTGCAAATACATTCCCATGCAAACAAAGGGAAATAAACAAAAAATCAGTAACCATCCTTTGTTTATTCGACTAGCAATATCATCTTCAAACATACTTCTTCAATAGATCAAGTCTTGCTTCACGTATAAGTTGAAACCAACCCACTTTGTTCTTTCGCTCAAGTATTTTTTTGAACGCAACTCCATACATCGGATCCTCACTATCCCTTTCAGTTTTAAGCCTAAAGCGACATAAATTCATGACTTCTATAGCTCGTGCTTTGTCCTCAGAACTGGCAGAATGTTCATATAAATATTTTGCCTCTTCATACCGTCTCTTCATGACAATATATGTACCAAGTTGTGCAAAACCTTCGGTGCGAGTTCGTCTGTTTATATCATCATAACCGTTGTGGTCAGCTATGTTTTGTTGCAATTGCCAACCATGTATTAATTCATGAGCTAATATAGCTTCGAAAATGATGTAATGGAGGTGTGACAGAACATACACATCCTGCTTGAAACCCGTGCGACCATTTTGATTCCATATTTGAGAATAACCAGTATGCAATCCTACCGCATCATTCTCATGAAATAATTCTCTCATTCGATTTTTGCTGATAATTCCAATCGTTATATGATCCCTTTGAATGTCATTAAACCCTTTATCATATAAAAGCTTGTAAACATAATCAATATGAGATTGCATGTTGCCAGAAGAAACCTCTTGTTTGAGACAGCTACTACAAATATACCTATCACGCTCAACCTCTTTACCATTTTGGTAAACAAATCCAAAGCAGCTCCTACAATAGGTTATATATTTGTAATGTTCAGAACATACCTTGTTGCCTTTCCAATCTTTATAGTACTCATATAGGATAGGCTTTCCACAATATATACAAATATCCTTGCTCATAATCTACATTTTCCTAAAGTATTACACCATGTGGAAATATCTGGGATCTTATCCAATTCATTTGTAAAGGAGCGATTTAAAAGATTCTTGATGGAGTTGGGCAACTTGTCAAAATTGGCATGAAGGTTAAGATGAGGTATGGTTTTCAAAAACTTACTCTTCTCGCCCCTAAGATATAAGTTTGCCTTAATCATAGATGACAATTTCTGATATCGCTCTTTATCATAAGGCGGTAGATTGATCACATTACTATAGGGGTGAGTGCCTGTTAATATCATGTAAACCGACACTGCAAATGAGAATGCATCAAAATTGCGTGGCATATTAAAGAGTAGCGCTTTGTTTTTGTGAACATCTGTATGACAAAATTCGGGGCTATGGGCAGTCCCTATATAAGTATGTCCACAGTACGAGTACTGCATCGAATCGACATCTACAATAGACACCTTACCATCTGCCGTACACAATATGTTTGAAGGTTTTATGTCGCCAATAACAACATGGGCCTTTTTATGAAGTTCCTTTATCGTTTTCGCCCAACTATACAAGAGTTTTATTCTGTTTTGAAGGCCAATGACAGAACTAAGCTCATATCTATTATGCCAGTCTTTATCATTGGGAAAACGATTTGCTATTGTATCATTCACATAATATGTGCTCAGAATTTCTAGATTTCGACTACCACTAAAAGCCTCCTGCATCGCAAAGCCACAAAACTCACACGTACGACTATCATATACCAAACCGATAGGCCAACAAAAACGCACATTGGGATCTGCTGAGTGAACAGGATTGTTAAACATGCGACGAACCTTTGCCTTGTTTCTAGCAGCCTTATGCGGTGAATGATAGAGTTTCAAGATAAAGATTGTTTTTTTCTCTTCGTCTTTATGCTCAAAACGATATATAATGCCTTTCCCCCCACTAGCAAGGGGCTCTTCAGTAATCTTATGCCGTAGTATTGTTTTGTCCTTCAGTAGGATGCTTAGGCTCTTTCCTTTGTAGTCCATAATTGCAAATTAGCATGGTTCTATCATCTTGTTCAGTAATACAAGCGTCGTTGGCAGTATTTATCAAAGAACAATATTTTTCTAACTTTTTTTCTCCTTTGAGGGTTTCCAATTGCTCAAATAGAGGATTTAAGAAATCTTCAAATGGTTCATTGCGATCCAAATACTGTCCAGTCTTTTCATCGAACGCAACACACTTCCATGAGAAATTCTCGCACCCATCAGTCATTAAGACTATCTTTGCCGGGATAGATTTAACGACCCTTGTTTCGGGGATGTGTACTCCACTCATTCTTACGGATGGTATTCTTGGCGTATCCCATTTATTCATAAGAAAGACTGTCGAGTTGGCCTCTTCACCTTTGTGAGGGGTTATAAGACTGTGCCAAGTCCCCTCTGTATCTTGATATCCCATTCGGCCATCACCAATATGACCCGCAAGCATTCCAAGAGGTGAGACAATCAAAGCTTGAATGGTCGCATTAAAATCCCTTGAGGAAACAGGCTCGTCAAGAGATTCAATTTGCTCGTCTATCAAACCCTTTATACCCCTACAGATATTAGAAAATTCTATTTGCCAATCCTTTTCAGAAGGCAAATCATGTAGAAATTTCCATCGAGACTTCTCCACAAGTTTTCGGATGGCCTTAAGCATTAGATTACATGAGATACGTGACCCTCGATGAGATTCTTTTGCAGAGCCAGCGCCATCGCTTACTATAAATACACTCCAATTGTCTCCAAGGTCTTCATATATATGAAAATCTTGACACGGAGTACCTTTTTCCTTATGAGACCGCCCAAGAAGGCTCACTCCTAATACCCACCCTTGTAAAATCTCAATATAAGTTTCTAAATAAGCAATTGGGGTGTTTGTCTGATCAATTGGACTTTTTGCTCGATTACCATCTTCGACCTCAGACTTAGAAATAAGCTCCGAAGAATTATCTTCAGACTTAAGTGAGCCCTCTAAATTTTCATTGTGGAGTTCATCAGCACCGTCATTTACATGTAAACTATTCATCCCTTTTTATAAAAAACCATCATCAGAATCCATTGCTCTATCAAAGTCATCATCAGACTTAAAGACCTTGTCTGTACTTTGTGCCAACCATTCAAAAAACTTTGAAAAGGAGAAACCCTCTAGCTTAGTGGCATTACCACCTGAGAGCCTATTAAGAAGATTAATATTTATTTTATTTCCAACACCAACAGCAGTCATAAACAAATGCTTATTGGCTAATGCCACTCTTATTTTCTTGCTTATCCTTTCCATCTGTTCCTTGCTAGAGGTAGGATTACCGTCTGTCACAAGCACAAGCCAAGGACGATAATACTTTTGCCCAGTGCTCAACAACATTTTCTTATGAGCCTCAATCTCTTCCATAGCAAAATCTATAGCCCTTGCAGTATCTGTTGTAGATCCTCTGGATTTTAATATAGGAGACATAGTACTCTTGCTAAGAAGCATATATGGCTGAATTCTGTGTGGAGATTGGTCAAATGATATTACTTCTACAAAAAGTTGGTCTTTAGTAGAAGGAGCAATACCGTTTTTTGCATTGATGATATCATCATACAACTTTCTTACGGCCTTATTGAGAAGGAGAAGTTTATTGTCCTTCATCATCGAGCCAGACACATCCAACAGAAGCACGCAAAGGCACTTCTGTTGGTAATTATCTGGTGCTTGTCCAAAATGTGGCATCGCAACTATTTTTTCTTATTTATATTGTCATCGCCGTCATCATCAGGACATTCTTGTTCGTCCTCATCAATGGGAGCTTCTTCGTCTTCAGAATCAGATGTTTCTTGTGTCGTACTTTCTTCCTCAGTTTGAGGATCTTGCTCGTCGGAATCCTCATTGGTTTCCTCTGTAAAATCTTCTTCTGATTCGGTATCTGTTGTCTCATACGACTGATCGGAATCCATCTCATCTACATTATCACGATCTTCCTCTGAGGCTGATTCTAAGTCTTCATCCTCAAATGGCTCTTGAGCTTTATTTTCATCATCTACATCATCGCAAATAATGCAATCGTGTTGAGTCTTGTACCATCTGCGATAAGAAGCTAATATGAGCTTTTTCTTCATTTCGATCACTTCATCAAACACCATCTCATTGACGGTTTCTATCTTCTGTTGATTAACTGTAGGATCCTTTTTGTCCAAAATGATTACAGGAGCGGTTGGACGATCTTGTTCTTTATAGAATAGCCATCTCAACAAACTGAAGGGCCATATTCTCCACCACCATGCGGTGTTTCTTTGTTTTTCGATTTCATTCTTGAATTCTTCTTGTGTCTTATAGACATACGAATCCCCTGCCATCTTCTCGTATATATCTCCCATTATGAAAGGAGCTACCCGCTTTAATTCACTATCATCAAGTTTCTTTAACATATTTGAGAGGCTCAATCGAATTTTATCCTGTGCCAAAAGTTTTTCTTGATGTAGGTAGTTATCATATTTGCCATCAGCAAGCATCATTTTATAGAGAACCGGCGAGATGTCGATAAGGATAAACAGAAGCATTATAAGACCAATAGCAGAGAAGAATAGGTAGTACCACATTCGATGTAAAGTTATGTAATCTAACCATGTGTCTGTATCTCCTTGATAAGGAGTATAACCTTCCATAGCTATTTCATGTAATGCCTCTAAACGAGTCTTAAGGCCCAATTTAGACAAAAACACGCTATCAGCAACATGAATATCCCGTTTATATTGATTATCCAGCGAACGCAGCTCGTTGCTATTTGCACTAATAAGATTGTTGAGTTGGTTTGTATCAGCACTAAGCTCTATTATTTGTTGTTGTAAAGATGCAATTTTATCATCATATGGTTTGGCAGCCTCGTTTTGAAGCGATATCTTACTTTGGGCATCCGCATTCCTATCACTCCTTTTTTGATCTGATAATCTCCTTTCGTAATCTTTCCTTTTTTCCCCAGCTTCTTTTCGTACGGACGTATTTGTAGGAAGTACCTTTACATTATTAATAGCCTTATTTCTTTTTTCTTCTTCTTTAATAATTTGATCTTTTAATTGAGGTATTTTTGATTGATTTTCTACAATAGCAACCCGCTTTTGTTGTAAAGTGCTTAACTTTTCTTTGATTAATCTTGATTTTTCTTTATACTCGGCGTTAACGCGTTTTCGGTTGTCGATTTTGAGTTCATTGTGTATTTTATTTTCTATCTCATCATTAAATATCATTAGTTCTAGTGGTGCAGAAATAACGATTCCCAAAAATATAGCTATGACAATTCTAGGAAGACCGCAAATAAACTCTTGTTTACTGATCGTAACCTTACCGTCAGAATACATTGTGTTAGTAATGAAACGATCTAAACAGAATATCATTGCTGCCCAAAAAATAGCAAAAACAGCAGCTCCAATAGTCTCACTATTATTGAATTGATCCATAGGAGCTTTCAATACGAGACGCATTGCTATAAAGCTGGAGAACCATGCCATAAGTGCTGTGAAGAAAATAACGGTTCCAACACCAGAATATTTCGCATGATCAGAAGGACACATTGTAAGTAAGTCTCTATCTACACCTGCGCACCACCATGTAAACTTTTTGAACAATCCAACACGGTTTTTTCTTTGATTCTCTTCCCTATGCCCTTCTTCTCTGAGCTCCTTGATTTCTTCGATACGTGACTCTATTATTTCCTCGGGTCTTTCTGTAGGTGTCTCGGAATCAACTATCAAATCTGTATCAATCTTTTGAATTTTGCAGGTAAAATCTTCCACGTCTTTGTACGAGAAGTTTGCAGGTGGCGCAGGAGTGCCCTTTTCTCCCTTCAAGGAATCCAAAAAATCTTGCTCAGTTCCCAAATTGCCCTGCTTGAGCCAAACCTCATAAGCAGATAAGCCTTGCGGACCATTATCACCCCTATCGCCCTGTTTACCAGTAATCCTTACAGGAGATATGCTTGCCACTATACCTTTCTCGTCATGCCAATATAACACGCCATCCTTAATAACGGGATGGTATGTTACACCATCATTGCCCCTATCACCCTTGTCGCCCTTAATGCTGATCGGCGCAGGATTTGACAGTCCTTTGCCATTATTCGACCAACTAATAACGCCATCAGAGTTTATACTTGGAGTGAAAACTGGACCTGCTGGACCTTCTATACCTCGCGGTCCTTCTCCTCCAGGATCACCTTTTGCACCTTTAATGGGATACTTCTCTGTTTTTTCTCCTTTTTGATTCTCGAAAAACAGATACAGTCCATCCGGAGTAATCTGAGGCCTCCATAAGTCTGCATCTTCTCCCTTAGGACCCGTAGGTCCTTGATCTCCTTTTTTACCAGGTGCGCCATCTTTGCCAGGTGCGCCATCATGACCATCTTTACCAGGAGCACCATTTTGCCCTGGTTGTCCAGGGGCACCATCTTTGCCAGGCTGTCCAGGGGCACCATTCTGTCCAGGCATTCCATTAGCCCCAGGTTTGCCTTCTGGTCCACGAATATCAAATTCATTTATCACTTTTCCATCTTTAAGGATGGATAGTTTTCCATCATCATACCGAACAACATAGTCATTGCTACTTTGAGGGCCATGGGTCTCTAAAACATATTCTCTTTTCTCCCATAGCTTTTTACTAATTGGCTTAGCAACAGATGAATTATTATTAATATCGATTTTTTCAACTAAAACATCTTTAGTTTGTGGATCGATTCCAACAATGCGGTACCTTTGTCCGTTAAGAACCCAAATTTCTCCAGTCGTAGGTGGATATTTTGCCATTTTTGTTGATTATTATTTTTTACTAGGAATGGGACACACGTAATACCAATCTGTCTCCAACAATAGGCGAAAACATTATTCGCACAGTTTATTCCAATCAGATATTAATGCCTGCTTCTTCTCTTGATCATTGTCTGCGAAAATTTCTTTTGCATGCTTTTTATAGAAGTGCTCCCAAGACTTTCTTAAGGTTGTCTTTTCACCTTGTTTACCTAAACTATTTAATTCTCGAAGTAAATTTACATAATCAGACACCTTAGACACCACTTCTTCCAATTTTTGTTTGTATACATTTTCTTCAACTAATGATTGAATGCGATTTTCTATACACAACAAACTATGTACTATTGACATTTTTGCATGCGCCCAATCGCTGAAATAGTATCTGTCAGGAGCTCCAAAATTATCAGCATGACGACTGTCTTTTTTAACCTTGTCAATCGAATCCTCAAGAATTCTCTGATAATCTATAGAAAATGAAGCAAAATCAGCAAACAAACTAGTTAATTCTTCAGGAAATTTCTCACTCTCGAGCAAATCTGCCATAGATTGCCACCAAGTATCGACTTCGGATACAAAAGCGAGTTTACCTTCTTTTCGTAATACATCTGCTATTTCCTTTTTAGCCGATTCTAGTTCATTTTGCGCTTTTTCAACGTCAATGTACGAAAATATAGTCTCTTTTGCTTTATCCAATAATTCTGACTTGAGTTCAACATAACATTTAAGCTCATCTCCAGCGTTCCATGAAGAATAATCAACATAGGAATTGATAGCCGCAGCGTGCTTTTTACAGAATTTTTCGATAAACTCATAGTTGGATTCATCATATTCATCAAAATCCTCTATACCTTCTTCTTCGATCTTTAGAAGTTTAGATAGAACTATGCCAGTTTTCTGATCACAGAATTCTTCAAGATCACAATGGATTTGCTTATTGATTGTTTCATCATTGATTCTACTACAAGTGACCTTCCAAATTTTATACACATTTTTTAACAAGTCATCTATTTGATCTTGTAAATCTTCACTAGGCAATTGATGAGAAATTGCTATCATTAGATCCTTAATGGCATTGAATTCCTTTTTTATATCGTCGAATTCTTTTTTAGCATCTGCGAAGAATTCTCTATCAATATCCTTTATTTGTGGAATCAGTTGCTGAAAAATCTCAAACAAATAACTATGTATAGGGTAATTTGAGTTAGTACTACCATCTTCACGAATTTCAACATCTTTCAAAATATTAATGGTTCTGAAATGAGAATCGTCAAGGTTTATCTTGTCGAGATTTTGAGTAATTTGAAGCAATCTGATAATTTCCTTTTTTTCTGTTGTTCCAGAGCCTATTTCTGCGTTGTCCCAAAAATTCTGAATAAAATACAATGAGTTTTGAGATTTTGGTCGTTTGTTCAGCAGCGTCCTCAACTGTCTAACAAGCAATTCACGTTTGGTATCACTCTGAACGTCAGAACGAGCAGCCCTTACTGCCACAATAACATCTAAATCAGAAGATACAGACTTGGCAAGTATTTTGTCAAGTCCAGGTTTGTTCTCACCAATACCTGGTGTATCTAAAAATTGCAAGTTGCTAATAGGATCTTCATTACCTATTTTAAATAGAGTGAAGACTTCTGCTTTCTTTGTAGCATAGCTATAGTATTTTTTATTATTTCTGTCGTCGGGATTCATAAAATAACTTACAGAAGAATAGTATTCTTCTGCTCGAATTCTATCATTAGCATTTCCACTAATTAGTTCTTTGATTGAATAATCTTTATAGGGTTTTCCTAGTCTGCCAACGTAATCATCCAGATATTCAAAATACTCCAGTAAAGCGACTTTTTTAGCACCCTTGTCGTCCTGTCCGATTCTTGAAGACTCTTCTATAGACTTGCGGTTTTCGCTCGCCCATTTTTTTATTTCTTCCTTTGTTTCAATTTTAAGAAGATCACTAAATTCATCTTCATTTGCTCCAAGTTCCACTAAGAAGGAATAAATCTGACATGCAAATTCATTAACAGAAAAATAGTGAACACGTACAATCTCTTTTTTTCCATCAGGAGAAGCTCCATTAATGATATTTATTCGTGCTGTTGTGCATGATTTACTACCTCCACCTATAGGAAGTATTCTTTTATCGAGACGAGCAATGCTGGCATTGAATTCACTTTTTCCTTCTTGAGTTACGCCAACAGAACCAACGTTGACGTATTCTCTATCAGCGCGGCTTTTTGCTAGATAGAAAAGACCTGTATCTGACATGAATAGTTTTATTCGATCATAAAATTTATCCGATTTTTGCACGATTTCACTCCAGGTGTTTTCAATATTTTGTTCACATATTACACTTTCCCAAAGTTTATTCCCTTGGTTCTGTATAATAGTACTTATTGCGCTCTGCATATTATGGAGTTCCTGTTCTTGTAAAGAAAATTCTTTACGAGATTGCTCCCTGTATTTCACAATTTCTTTGGTTAGGTCTGACAATGTTTTGTTACCAGAGCAATTTCTAAATTCAGTAGGATTTTTCATTATCTTTATTTTTTAATTTGCTAATATTTATTGATACGCTACCACTTGCCCATTTCCTTGACACTTAGGGCAATAAGTCGCTTGCGCATTACCGTAATAATCATATATGACATTGCCATACATATCGGTGGCATATACAATACCGTTGCCTTGGCATTGAGGACAAGTAATTGTTACGGCTTGTGGCTCAGATTCATCATCATTTCCTAAGCAGTTATCAACCCTTTCTCCCCATTTTTTTGCCTTGCGATACTTGGAATAGGTGTTGTATTCCTCTTCAGCCTCTTTACTTAGCTTGCCTGATGATCCTTCGGCACTAACAGCAGCTCTCTCGAAGCGACCTGCATTCCGTTCCAAACTTCCAGACTCTTTCTCGAAGGCTTTAATTACTTCCGTAGCAGCTTTCTTTCCTGCCGAGCCGTTACAAGAGGTCGTTACCAAGCACAATCCTAAGAATGCGCCAGCAACCACACAAAAGTTCATTGTAAATCTTTTCATATATAGAATTATTTAAATTCGTATATTCTTTTTACTCCATTTTTTCTACTATGACCATATCCACAAGTTTCCAACACACGTTGCGAAGGAATATTTTCCACATCCACTTCGGTGTGCAGTTCGCTGCAGAGCTTGGCTTCACATACATATTGAGTAACCATTTTCACACTTTCTATCATCATGCCTTGATTTCGATAGTTTGGGTGCATCGCAAAGAAGACAGTAGGATTGAAAGACAAGTCCATTATAGCCACAAAACCAATAAGGTTTTCATTGTGGCGAATGCCCCACAGAACACCTTCATGTTTTTCGAGGTAGATACTGAAGGATTTGATGTATCGCCTAATGCCATCGTCCGTCTTCATCAGGTCGCACAACTCTGGCAGGAAACGCTGGGTAGTAGCATCCGCAAAGATAGTGCGCAACTTTGGAATATCAGATTCAGCAATAGCATTCAAGACACAACGCTCTGTACGAAGTTCTGGAAACTTCGGAGGCGTAAGCATTCCTCGCTCTGCCATTTCACAAAAGACGAACAATCCGAGGCGATGGGAAAGCCGTTCATTGTGGCAAAGGACATCCCATTGGTCGTCAGTGTAAGCCATGGCGGTAAGGCATTGACCACAAAAGCGGACCACAGGGCATTGTGTGCACCGTTTCTCTCGCTTTCGATAGTAGGCCTTAGCCAAATTGTTGGCTTTTTGCCAGTCGATGCCATGTTCTATTGTACCGATACGGAATTGGTCGTTGATTTTCTCGCAAACGGCTATCTGCATACGGCTGTCGATATAAAGTTTCGTATTGACAGGCATACAGGTGGACATAGGCGTTTCACCATCCACCTCGAAAATGGGACGATTCTTCCAGATCGCTATCATCTCATCAAAGAAGGTCTGCAGGACGACCCAGTTGGGATGCTGCTGATACACATCTATCAAATGGAGATAGACACTTCGCAACTCCTCCCATTCCTCTTCGGCGACCCCTTTTGAGAAGTTTGGAGTCAGCCCAGAGATATGAGTTGGGGGATAGCCGCGCAAAAGATCGTCCTCCTGCCATTCCTTTGCTATTGTTTCGATGTCGGAAACAGAGGGAAGGGTCATCAGCAAAACGATTTTGGGTTCTTGCTCAAAAACGTGAGCATGCATATAATCCAAAGCATGATACACTTTTTTAAATGACCCACAACCGTTTGTATCAATACGATGCCTGTCGTGGAAACTCTCTGTTCCATCTATCGAGATAGCTATCTCGACACCATTTTCAACCAACCAAGTGATACGATCCTCGGTAAGCAATGTACCATTGGTCGATACCGAGTACGTCACTCGGTCCCCCCACAACAGTTTTCCCCTTTCGACTGCATACTGCACCATGGCGTATTGCGTCAAAGGTTCCCCACCATAAAAACAGATACGGATGGGCTTATTCGTAGCCATACGCTGTATGAAGGAATAGATCTGCTCAACATCTCCTTCACAAAGGGAATGTGAGCTATGGCGATGATTGCCGAAATATTCGCCTGAATAGCAGCAGTAGGAGCAGCGCAGATTGCACTGTTCTGTCAAGGCAATGATGAACATATAGACTTCTGGCATTGCCGAGAAATCTTTGAAGGGTGCAAACACCCATACATAGCTATCGTCATTTACGACTCCCTGAACGATTTCGTTGGTCTGCCGTAAATACGAATAGTAGTTGTTATGTGACGTCTGTATGTGCATTATCTGTTACCACAACGCATATCAGAGCAATGCTGACAATTGAGGCAGCGAACTTGACATGCAGCCATACCCATCAGCTCAACGGCCTTGTCTTTTACGTCTTCTGCTATCTTATTGAGATTGAGCACATCGATTATACTCTCATTGGCAGAGAGTGCTATCGCTTTTGTATCCATAGGTTTAGTATTGTTGATTGATAATCTGTTGGTATTCTCCATTTTCATACCACTCATACAGTTTGGCGGCACGATCTACGAGCCAAGGAAATTCAGCCGATCGAATGGTCAATGCCTTGATGACGGAATTAACGGTGCCTGTGTACTTTTCTTCAAATTCCTTAGCTTGCTTGATAAAGCCCTGTATATCGATATGGTTATAACACTTCTTGGGAAGTCCTGCTTTCTTTATCATTGTGCTGATGGCGTCGTTGATGTCCTGACAACATAACAACCCGACTCGATCGGCTGTATAGTCAGACTTGCGATACCACTCAAACAATGGCAACTTGACGATAGAGGCCCAGGAGTTGAAGACAGGGTCGCTCATAAACGGGAGATAGAACGACATGATAAGCATTTGGTAGGGCTTGTGCCCTGCTGCAAAGTGCCCAAGTTCATGACCAAGAGTGAATGCCATTTCACCATCAGTGAATAAATCAGCACTACCAGACATCATGACGATACGGCGGTGCTTTTCACCATTGGAATAATGAAATGGACCATAAAGCCAGTCTGTGGAATAGGCTGGTATCTCCTGGATGTCAAGGACGGAGCAAGCCTCAACAAGTTGTCTATGCAGGGCTGGCAAGCTGTCTGCGGTGATATTGATGCCTTCGCCTTGGTTTTCCACCTCATTGTAAGCTTCTTGATATTTACTAGTCGTGGCAGCAAGAAACTCCTTGAACGTGTAGTACTTCAAATCGGATTTGAATATTTCATACCACGTCTTCAAATTATGATCGAGGGGATGCTTGGCTATTTCACGAATGAAATCCCATTTTGACATGTAAGGCACCTGCAGACCGTTCAGCCAGTCCACAGTCTTCTTGTCATCGGGGTGCATCACCTGTGAGTAGTCAATATTTGGCAGCTTCTTTCTCATACCATTACTTGATTTGCCGTAAACCAGACAATCTGTTGTATTCTCCACTTTCTATCCATTTCAACAATTCAGCAGAACGCATCACTGTCCAAGGATGCGTCTCGTCGGCTATGGAAAGAAATTTTACCACCTTATTCATACCCTCATAATCAAGAGCCTTGAAATCGCGCGCCTGCTGAATAAAGGTCTCTGGACGGATATTATCAAACTCCTTGATAGGAAGACCTGCCATCTTGATGAAGGATCGGATCATCGCATCGGTATTTTGACAACACAACAAGCCTGCTCGGTCTGCGGTGAATTCTGACATACGGTTCCAATAGTAAAGGGCAAACTGCAGGCCGCTTGCTATAAGGCTTCCCCCAGGAATGGCATCAATTCCCCAGTTTATCAACTGAGCCATCATGTGATATAACATGTGGTTGGACTTGATGTGACCACACTCGTGCCCAATGATGAACATGATTTCGTCGTCGTCACAGAGGTCTATCAAACCAGAGTTGATGACAATGATCGGGTTTTCCGCTCCAATAGTACAGGCGTTTATACCATAATTCCACGTGATGTATAGTTCAGGAACATTAGGCAGATCCAGAATGCAACAAGCATTTTCAAGATATTCGTATATCTGAGGGTAGTTCTCTTGTGTAACCTTCAAATTACTGCCCGTGTATTGGATATTATAAACTCGCTCTACAAAGTTGGATGTTACCCACTTGCAAGCGGCTGGCAAGAAAGGAACTTTTTCCAACTTCTCCAATGCAGCCTTATCCAAAGGGTGCTCATATTGTTGATGTTCAAGTCCTGTAAGGACTCTTTTGTTATTTATCATCATGGGCGGTGGTTTTTTGATTAGTTATTAAAAGTGTAACTGAATTCTTAGGCTATCGGTCCTCTTGGGAATGACTTTCTGACCATTCGCGCAAGTTTGTTAAACAAAAACATTCACACTTCCCATCAGCAGTCCCAGCAAGGCGCCCAGCCACACAATAGCTTTGAGTTCCTTGTCCATGACCTGAAAGATGAGCTTTTCAGTCTCGTTGACGTCCATTTCGTTAATACGCTCCCGAACGATCTTGCTGATGTCGATTGAATCGAGTATCTTGGGTAGATGGTCGGTGATGATGGCGCGGTAAACGGATTCTATGGTGTTGACTGCTTGCGCCAACTGATCGTCGCGTCCTTCAAGCAACTGGCTCACTGGCTTACCCAAGATATTTTCTACTTCACCTCCAATCATATTGGATACGATCTCCTCGCCATTGTCGCGGAGCATTGTATTGATGTTTTTGGCAAGGAAATGCTCGGCTGGCTCACGAAGCATACCCAAGAATCTGGCAACAATGTTGCCGCCAAATAGCCCTGCCGCCATTCCACCTATGCCACCCAATGTGCCACCAATGCCGGAAAGCAACTCATGTGCCCCATCGATGGTTAGCTTTTGCGCTACATGGTCAATAGCTATGTGAGCAACCTTCTCACCTACTGAAGAGTCTGCCAACTTCTCGTATGTTTGCTTCGTAATACTTTGGTTGACATTGTCCGAGATATTGCGGATCTCTTCTTGGGAAAGGTAATGGCCAAGGAATTCTGCAAGTGTCTCGTTGTTCTTCTTCTGTGTAGCGATGAATTCCTCCGCAGACGAGCGCACTTTGGCTATCATTTCTTCCGACAGAAGGTACTTTTCCAATACCTCTTTGTTCATCAGATTCTCGCTGATAACACCTCCGATAGCCTCGGCTATACGCCCTTTCTCCTTCGGAATGATTCCTGGAGTAAAAGGTATGTGAACTCCAAACAGATATTTTGCTGTATGGGGTCGAAATAGCATTCGTATGGCGATGTCGTTGGTGATGTAACCAATAACTCCGCCCAACAAAGGTGCAATGATATATGACATTTCCATAATTGTTTACTTTAATAACAATAAGAGGATAGGCTTGGCTTTTCTATCACCATAAGAATGAAAAAATCATTTCGCTTTAACTCTCTTATTTCGTTTTCATCTCTTTTCAATCTCATTACATCCCAACATGCGTCACTAAACTACAGTTTCACATCGTTCCAAGACTTTCAAAAAGTCGTTGGGTATATAGGCGGTGATAAATATTCCGATGCCCTCCAGTTCTATGGCGATGCGCTGTTGCCCTGCCGCTCTCACCACTTTGCCGATGATTCCTTTGAAGTCGCCCTGAGTGATTTGGACGAGATCGCCACTCTTGTAGCGGATGCGGTCCTTGGAGATCATGCCACTATGTTCGCTGGGGACGCTGGTGGCTTTGATGAAGTTGAGCATTTCGTTGTCGGGAATAACGATGGGAGGATTGAGGCCTGTGGCGTTTTCTAGGGGTTTGGTTTTGTCGGTGTAGTATTTCAGCCATTTGGAGGAGGGGGCGGGATCCTTGACGAACTGTTCGGCCATTGTGCGGCTCAACCGAGCGAAAACAATATCGGGAAGCAGAGGCTCGTGAAAGGTTCTCCGCTTCCCGTTGATGAGTTTCGTGATGTCGTGCATCGGAACGTAGGTCTCTATGTCGTTGTCCTCGAGCAAATCGACTGCCTTTTTCCAGCGTCCGTATGTCGCGCGGAGAACAAACCATTGGGGCCTATCCTTAGGTATAAAGTTCGAGGATTCCCCTTCTGAGCATCTTGCGGCGCCTGGGGCGCCTTGAGCTTCGGGGAGGGCACAGGAGGTAAGTCCTGCGCTCGAGGGATTGTCACCGCCTCGTCGGGAGTTCACATTAGGCAATGTGTCCATTTAGGTCGTGTCTTAGATCCAGGTCTGGATGACACTAACAAAAAAAGCGTGAACCGTCCGTTGTCCGATCCACACTCTGAGGCCGTGAGAAAGTGCCCTATACTGCTGAACGAACAACAGTATAGCCCACGCCGATATGATATATAGCAATTATTGCACACTTACACAAGCCGAGGATATTGTATGCCATAGTGGCAGAGCACAATATCTGCTCATGTAAAATGTGACAACTTGGTATAATCACACCCGGGACATCTACCGTTGTCATGTTCAAGGCAGTACATTGTTTCTCGAAATTTCTCACGTTTCAGAGTGTACGTTGAACTTGACGCTTGTAAACGCCTTTTATGTCTGGACTGCTTAGACAAAGCTGGCTGAGGCACGGTTCGACATGCTCCTGCTATTGGGGCTTCCCTACTCTCGGGCATCACAGCTTTTCCCACCCTAGGCCCACTTCGTATAGTGTTCACCCTCGGGATGACTCGCTACACTTTGTACGGCGTAGGCTGCCGACTCTATCATAATGGAAAGAACTCGTCTCACGGCATGATCGTGGTCTGGCTTTTACAGTCCGGCACAAATTTACAACTATTTTATGAATCAAAGAAAAGTTTCTTAAAATATTTTCATTTTCAACCCCCAAATTTGCGTTTTTCAACCCCTAAATTAACATTTAGAGGGTGGGAGCGTTCCCCAAAACGGAGCAACAAGTGTAGTTTGCGATGATTCACTACAACCTGCTGACATGGGAAAACAAGAGCAACAAACTACGCTTCCTCCAAACGGCCTGCCGATAAGGGAAAACTACTAAAACAACAAGTACTAAACTATCCCACTTTTTCTGGATAAAGATGATATAATATCACCACTCTTCTCCTCTATTATAATGAACAACGAAAACGAAGAGACAATGAACGAGAATTATGAACAGAAGATACTGGCTGATGTGAACGCGATCTTCACATTGATGGGTAAGCGAGTAGATGAGAGTCAGATGAAGCTACTGCATGAAGCCTACGACTTTGCTGCTTTTGCGCATAAGGGCCAATTGCGCAAGTCGGGTGAGCCTTATATCAGTCATCCTGTTGCTGTGGCACGCATCCTGGCAGAAGAGTTGGAATTGGGTGTAAACCCTATTATGGCAGCATTTCTGCACGATATTGTGGAAGATTGTCCATACAGCATAGACGAGATTCGCGATCGCTTCGGCGACGACGTGGCTTTCCTCGTCGGTGTTGTGACTAAGCAGAAGAAGGAGAAATATGAGCAGTCGAAGCAAGTGGACAACTTCCGCCAGATGCTCTCGTCCGTACAGTTTGACGTGCGTGCCATCCTATTGAAATTGGCCGACCGTCTTCATAACATGCGCACGCTCAGCAGCATGCGCCCTGACAAGCAGATGAAGATTGCCTCGGAGACTGATTATTTCTATGCGCCTCTTGCCAATCGCCTTGGCTTGTACGACGTAAAGACGGAACTTGAAAATCTGTCGTTCCGCTACCGCTGTCCGCGTGAATACGAACAAATTGATAAGCAACTGGCAGAGCTTCAGCAGTCAGAGAAGTCGGATGTGGATGCCTTTATCGCCAAGGCAAAGGAGGTACTCGAAGCCAATGGCATTGACGCACGCATCGAGTTGCGTATGCGCTCGCCTTACAGCATCTGGCGTAAGATGCAGTCCATGGGCTGCGACTTTGAACACATGGACAGCAAACACTATCTGCGTATCATCTACAAGGCAGATGGCTTGCAGGAGGAGAAGAAGCAGAGTCTCCACATCTATGCCGTGCTGTCCGACAGCTTCAAGGAGCGTCCTTGCTCTGTGGTCAACTATATCAACGCCCCAAAGGAGAATGGCTACCAGAGTTTCCACGTGAAGTTTCTCAATCCCAAGGGACAATGGGAGGAGGTGCATATCTCATCTGAGCGCATGATACGCAACAACCGCCTTGGCTGTACGGCGGAACGCACGGAGGGAAATCTGAAAACATGGCTGGAGAAATTCAAGGCTGTGCTCAAGGATATAGCTTACCACACCAACGAAATGGATTATATGGATGGTGTCACCGCATCGTTCTATCATGACAACATCATGACCTTCACACCCAAAGGCAAGTGTATCATACTGCCCAAGCATGCCACGGCACTCGACTTTGCCTTTGAAATTCATACGGAAGTGGGGCTTCATGCCGTGTATGCGCGTATCAATGGTAAACTATCATCGGTGAAGACCGTGCTCCATCGTGGCGATTGTGTGGAGATAGGCACTTCCGACAATGCCACACCGGAAGCAGACTGGCAAAACCATGTGCTGACCTATAAGGCAAAACGCAGTTTGGGTAGTTTCTTTAAAGACCGCCCCAAGATGGAGTACAAGCGTTGCACTTGCTGCCATCCGTTGCCAGGAGACGAAGTCATTGGTTTCAAAAGCGCTGAAGGACAGATTACTCTCCACAAGCGTAACTGTCTCACCGCTATCCGTCAGGCTTCCAAACAGGGCGATACCATTGTGGAAGTGGACTTCAAAGAGAACGAGCAGTTCCTTTTCCCTGTCCGTATCTGCATCTATGGCATCGACTGCCATCATCTGCTCAGCGATGTGGTGGCTTGCATTACAGAGCAACAAAACCTCTCCATCTCAAGACTCCAAATAGAAACTAAAGACCGCATCGTGGAAGCCATGGTGGATTTTGAGGTACATTCTTCCAACGAACTACAGCAAGCCATTGACTATATCCGCAGGGTTAAGAATGTGGATGAAGTGGCGAGAGTAGATATAGAATAACAAAAAACGAACAACATGAAAACTACTTCGATATTCAAAATAGCACTCTTTCTTCTGGTCATTCTTTCCACATTTGCCTGCAAAGGCCACAAAAGCGGAGAGGACAATCAGACGACTGACACGGTAATGGTTGACAAAGACTACACTCAGTTCGTCCTGAAACATCTGGACGTTGACAAGAAAAAGGTGATGCCATACGTCACCTGTTCAGAACAAACTATCGACTCGTTGCTGGCTATTGCTGATACAGCGTACAGCAAAACCGGCTACAATAGTTTGGAAGCCCTGGGCTTGAACAATGAAAATTTTAACCAGTGGATTACAGAAGACTACAAAGACACCATTTCTATCGTCGTAGCCCTGTTTGACTCATACGCGAGCATGGTCAATTCGGGCATGGATGAAGCCTGTGCATCCTTTGCCTGGCATGAGGTGGCACGACAGCAGATGAAGCACTTCTATGAAGATAAAGGTGGAGAATGGCAAGAACCTGACTGTTACGAAAGACTGTTTCGAGTGACTGACGGAGTCATGGGGACTTACTGTTGTGGCACCCAAGCAGACATGAATATGGCAGCATGGCGTACCGTCATGCTTATTGACTATCGCCTGATAGAAGCATACAAGCAACTGGCGGATCTGTGTAATGACGGATCAATAGTCAAGCTCATACATGATGATTATATGCACACGCTTATCACCTATCGGAAGCATCGTGAGGGTATTGACGAGGGGTACTCTGACCTGTCTCGTGAGCAAGCTACACTGTTTAAATGGTTGCTAAGAAGCAAAATCGATAATATCAATCTGCTCATCAAGAACTATAAGAGAGGAAAGATAGACAACAATGCTGTCAAGAAGAACTTGCAGGAACATCTGTGTCTTGCAAACAAAATACTGGTAAAACTGACCAAAGATTTTCTTGATCGAGAAAGAAATGAATTTCGATAACTTAAGAGCTGGTTCTGTGTGTTTAGACCGAAACAGTAAAAATATTTACAGGATACTTTGTCATGTTTACTTACCGCCAAAACTTATCGTAAGACACGCATCGTGACTATTGGCTACGGATGGAAGCAAGAGCTTTCTTGTAGCCCAAACTGCGGGAAGATCGTGGGACAAGGCAATAATGGACGTTTTTTCGCTGACACAGGCTTTGTTAAATGAATACAGAGGAAAAGTTAATGGGTCGTTAATTCATGCTAATCGACTTGCATTCGGCAGGACGCGGGGTTATCTTTGTATAGCTGCTGCGCCTTGGCGAGTGATGCGTCAGCCATCGCTGTATGAAAGGGAGAGCACAACAAGCAACCGTAATGTAAAATATAATCCAAATACAGAACAATGGAAAAGTTAAACTTCTTACATAGAGCATCCGTCAGGAGTCGCATCCTATCGTTCTCGTATCGATCTCGTATCGATCCCGTATTGATCCCGTATCAATCCCGTATCAATCCCGTATTGTTCTCGTATCGTTCTCCTATCGTTCTCCTATCGTTCTCGCTTACAGAAGCGGAAACAATACGGAAACGATACGTAAACGATATATGTTCGATGGGAAGATGATACAAGGTTGATACATGGTTGATACGTAGCTGATACGTGGAAGAAGGCTGTCACCACGAGTCTGCCACTTTGTCACCCTGGCAGTTTGGCGAGACAGTTTTGGCGCATTGGCACGCTTTTCGCAATGAGAAGGGTGAGGTCCGCAAGGCAAGTGCCGAGGGGGCTCGCAAAAAGTCAAAAACAAAAACGATTAAAAATATTACGATCATGACAATTAAACCGTTAGCAGACAGAGTGCTGGTTCTTCCGGCACCGGCAGAGGAAAAAGTGGGTGGAATCATTATTCCCGACACCGCCAAAGAGAAACCGCAGCGCGGCAAGGTGATTGCCGTCGGCGAGGGTACGAAGGACGAGAAGATGATCCTGAAGGCCGACGACGTGGTGCTTTATGGCAAGTATGCTGGCACGGAGATTGAGAACGAGGGCACGAAGTACCTCATGATGCGCCAGAGCGATGTGCTCGCCATCGTCACCGAGTAAAGAGGTGGTGAGGGACGCAACGAGTTGTAAAATTGTATTTATCAAATAAAAACAGAAGAAACGATCATGGCAAAAGATATTAAATTCAATACAGAAGCACGCAATCTGCTCAAGAGCGGTGTGGACCAGTTGGCCAACGCCGTCAAGGTGACACTCGGCCCGAAGGGTCGCAACGTGGTGATTGGCAGAAAGTTTGGCGCACCGCAGATCACCAAGGACGGTGTGAGCGTGGCCAAGGAGGTAGAGCTGGAGGACAGTCTGGAGAACGCAGGCGCACAGCTTGCCAAGAGCGTGGCCAGCAAGACGGGTGACGACGCAGGTGATGGTACGACCACGGCTACGATTCTCGCCCAGGCCATCGTCAACGAGGGTCTGAAGAACGTCGCTGCTGGTGCCAACCCGATGGACTTGAAGCGTGGTATCGACAAGGCCGTCAACGCGGTGGTGGACTACATCAAGGAGAACGCCGAGGTGGTAGGTGACAACTACGACAAGATCGAGCAGGTCGCTACGGTGAGTGCCAACAACGACCCGGAGATCGGTAAGCTGCTGGCCGACGCCATGCGCCAGGTGAGCAAGGATGGTGTGATCACCATTGAGGAGAGCAAGACCCGCGACACCAACATCGGTGTGGTAGAGGGTATGCAGTTTGACCGCGGCTACCTGTCTGGCTACTTCGTGACCGATACGGACAAGATGGAGTGTGTGATGGAGAATCCGTACATCCTCATCTACGACAAGAAGATCAGCAACATCAAGGACTTCCTGCCCATCCTGCAGCCTGCTGCCGAGAGTGGCCGTCCGCTGCTGGTGATCGCCGAGGACGTCGATTCTGAGGCTCTCACCACGCTGGTTGTCAACCGTCTGCGTGCTGGCTTGAAGATCTGCGCCGTCAAGGCTCCGGGCTTCGGTGACCGCCGCAAGGCCATGCTGGAGGATATTGCCATCCTGACGGGTGGTGTGGTGATCAGCGAGGAGAAGGGCTTGACGCTCGACAAGGCCACGCTGGAGGAGCTGGGTACGGCCAAGAAGGTGACGGTCTCCAAGGACAACACTACCATCGTCGATGGTGCTGGCACGAAGGAGAACATCAAGGAGCGTGTGGCTCAGCTCAAGAACGAGATTGCCAACACGAAGAGCTCTTACGACAAGGAGAAGCTGCAGGAGCGCCTGGCTAAGTTGGCTGGCGGTGTGGCCGTGCTCTATGTCGGTGCCAATTCCGAGGTGGAGATGAAGGAGAAGAAGGACCGCGTCGATGACGCACTCTGCGCAACGCGTGCCGCTGCCGAGGAGGGTGTCGTCGTGGGTGGTGGTACTACCTACATCCGCGCTCAGAAGGTGCTCGCCGACCTCAAGGGTGAGAACGCCGACGAGCAGACGGGTATCAACATCGTCTGCCGCGCTATCGAGGAGCCGCTGCGCCAGATTGTCGCCAACGCTGGTGGCGAGGGTGCCGTGGTAGTCGATAAGGTCCGCGAGGGCGAGGGCGACTACGGTTACAATGCCCGCAAGGACATCTACGAGGATCTCCGCGCAGCTGGTGTCATCGACCCGGCCAAGGTGGCTCGCGTAGCCCTGGAGAACGCAGCATCCATCGCTGGCATGTTCCTCACCACAGAGTGCCTCATCGTCGATAAGCCCGAGAAGGAGCCGATGATGCCCGCAGCACAGCCGGGTATGGGTGGCATGATGTAATTCTGCGACATAAAACCCCAAATATATTTGAAAAGTGGAGGTAGTCCCCTTGGTGGGAATGCCTCCACTTTTTGTTTTCCCATGGCCTGACTGCGGAGAAAATCGACAAAGGCAAGGAAAAACCACAAGAAAACAAAAGATTCTTTCCGTTTACAACCTTTATTAGAAAAAATATGATTACTTTTGCAGCAGAGGAGCGGACGGATCGTGCTCGGCGCCCCCCCATCCGCCTACCCCACTAATGAACCTTCCAAGACAGAAACCTATAAAAGACAGAATAATGATGAAACAAACGATGCACAAATCCACGACTTCCGCAATATGGCTTGCGGCTGTGGCGGTCATAGCCCTCGTGGCAAAGCCGACAAGCGCCTGGGCACAAAATCCCAAGACCTTCACGGAGTATGTCAACGAGATCATCGAGACGCAGCAGGAGCAGGATGAGCCCGAGGGAGAACGCGTATTCTTCACGCCTTACCTCACGAATGACACCCACTACATGGTGATCTCCGACATCAGTACCAACACGCTGTACAACGTCTGCGAGGGCGCATTCTGCGTCATGGACAACAACCTCCTCACGGTGTGGTCGGTAGATGGAGCGTATCTGTTTGGTCCGAACTGGAAGCCCCTCGGACTGTACGACACCCACCCGATGTGCTTTGACAACGGAGCCTTGCTGGTGAAGTCGGCAAAGAAAAACAGTCTCGGCAAGGAGTACTACTCCATCCTCTACAAGAACGGAGCGGTGCGCAACCTCGACCCGTCATGGGAGCCCCAGTCAAGGTTTGTCGATGGACTGGCTGCCGTGACCAAGAAGCAGGGCTACACCGAGATGGGCAATTTCTTCATCAACACGCGGGGTGAGAAGATGCCTTCGCCCAGCAACCTCTATTTCGGCTATGACGGCGAAAAGACGCGAGCCCTGAAATGTGGACTGCGCGCCTTTGAGACGAAGGACCACAAGTGGGGCTACATGGACGAGAAGTGTCAAGTGGTGCTGCAGCCGCAATGGGACAAGGTGCGCGACTTCAGCGAAGGCTACGCCTGGACGTTCAAGAGAAACACCAGCGACGGCACCCACACCGCCACCCTCATCGACAAGACGGGCAAGGTGGTGCAGACAGTACCGAGCGTCTCGGCTATGGAGTCGCTCAGCAGGACGTATATGATCGGTGATGTTTGCGACGGCAAGTACTACCTCTACTCCAACGACTCGGAACCGACGACGACCTACTACGACCTCAAGGGCAACGCACTGGCGATCTCCCACGGCGGAACCTCCTTCTACGAAGGCCATGCCCTGGTGCGCGGCGTCAAAGACACCTGGGACCGCATCTTGCTCGTCGATGACAACTTCACGGTGATGGACAGCTACCCCACCTACGCCAGTGGCGGACACGATATCTATGCCGACGAACTGTGGGTGACGAAGCCCTTCGAGCCTTTCGGACTCCATACCATCCATTCGGGATCGGTCGTGATAGACAGCAGGGGACGACTGGTACTCAAAGAGATGAGTTCCCCATGGTCTTCCGACTACATCAGAGGATTCAGCCAGCCGAGCAAGGATGGCTATATCGTGGCAAACAACATCAATGTCGGCGACAAGCGATACCTGGCGCTGATCAAATATACGGGTGAGATCGCCTGGCTTTTTTCAGCAGAATCTTTCTCCGCCAAGGACTTGACAGGATTCATCAAGGCTCCCGACTTCAACGACACGACGATAATAGTAAAAGATCCGCCTATCACCGATAAGCCCAAGGGACCCACGCAGGTGACAGACGCGACCTACAAGGTGAACATCGTCTGCAGTCCGAAGGAAGGAGGCACGGCCAGCGTTGTGGGCAAGTCGCCCATCAAGTATGGTGACAAGGTCTCCATCAAACCGGCTGCCAACGAGGGATGGGTGGCATCGAGCATCAACGTGGAAAAACAGGAGGTGGGCGAAGAGCCGTTTATGGTCACGGACGACGTGACGGCCACCGTGTATTTCCTCCAGCGTCCCGTCTTTGAACCGATCGACCGGACCAACACCTACGAGGGCAAAGTGAAGATCATGGAACTGGACGACGCGCCGGTCTATGTGACGCTCTATGCCACGATGAGCAAGGACAAGGACATCAGTTGCCCGTTTGGCGACAAGACCTACGGCTACCTCACCCTGATGCTGGACCCGAAAATGAGATACAACGGCAAGGGTGTGTCGGTGAACGGCTTCTTCCCGCCGATGAAGATCATCGGTTTCCAGCACGAGGGCGGCAAGCAATACCTCGTGGCCGATGGCGGATCCGTCATGTACCACGACCTGCGCATCACGACAAACGACCTGCTGGCCAACCTGTGGTTCAACCTGCTGGTGAGAATGGACGGCTTTGAGTCGGGAAGCATCGTCCCGCGCCGCTACCGCATCGAGATGACCAACGTCAATGAGAAGACGGGCGAATGTACGCTGGGCAACCTGGAGGTATTCTCCCGCAGCAAGGGATGGGTGCCGGGACAGGATCCGTCGATTGCCAGACACACCGCCAGCAAATTCCCCTCGCTCAGCGGTGGCGCCCACGACCTGGGCATTGCAGCTGACTACTTCAAGGGATGCACGCTGAAACTGGCCAAGAAGCGCGACGACGTGCTCTGGTATCCGCCGCTCGAATGGGCAAAGAGCCAGACCGAATATGACAAGAAGATAGAGAAGATGAAGGACACCTACCTTCACTTCATCACCGATTGCGAAGCGCTGTTCGGCCTATAACATCATACTCATCTTTTACACAAGAACAAGAAAAGAATGAAACTCATCACCACCAGCGACTGGCACATCGGCAACCTCTTTCATGGCAGCGACCGATTGCCCGAGCATCGCCACTTTCTGCAATGGCTTCTCTCGCAACTACGAGCGCAACAGCCCGACGCCCTCCTCGTGGCGGGCGACGTCTTTGACAATGGCAACCCATCGGCAGCGGCACAGTCGGCCTACTACGAGTTTCTGGACGAGGCCACGCAGGCTTGTCCAGACCTCCACATCATCATCACTGCCGGCAACCACGACTCGGCCAGCAGGCTGGAGGCTCCCCGTGCGCTGCTGACCCGACAGAGGGTGGAGGTGAGGGGCCATGTGCACCGCACCTGGCAACAGCAGGAGGAGGGAGGACGATGGGTGATCGACTATGAGGATCTGATGATACCGCTCACGGGGCGGACGGGCGACCGGGTGGTGGTGCTCGCCGTGCCCTTCCTCCGGAGCGACGTCGTGCAGAACAATTGTTATTCGCAGGGCGTCACGGACCTCTTGCGCCAACTGACGGACCGTGCGAGGGAGCTATATCCTGACACGCCGATCGTCATGATGGCTCACATGTATGCCAAGGGGGCCGACATCGCCGAGCGGGATGCCAGCGAGCGCATCATCATCGGCGGACAGGAAGAGGTGGAGATGGGGGACTGGGAGAACCACCCCGACTACCTGACCTGTGGGCACATCCACAAGCGGCAGCATATCTGGAACACCCGCTGGGCACGCTACACGGGGAGCATCCTGCCCATGTCCTTTGCCGAGAAGGACTACCGCCACGGGGTCGATCTGGTCACGACGGAGGCGGACGGCAGGTGGCGAGTGGACTTCCTGGAGTATGAGCCCCAACACCCGCTGCGCATCCTGCCGGAGACAGACGAGGCGATGTCGCCGAAGAAACTGCAGAAGATCATCAAGACAACACTGCCCGACAGGGTGGATGGGCTGCTGGGCGACGACTTTGTCTATCTTGTGCTCAAGGTGAAGACAGAAAAGGCAAGCAACGACGAGATCAAGGCGCTCCACGCGCTCGTAGAGACGAAGAACGCCGTGCTCTGCAAGACGCAGCGGGTCATCGACGACATCGACCTGACCACCATGACGGGGCAGGAGGAGATACACAGCATCGACGACATCCTCAACCGCGACCCGCTGGAGACGCTGAAGGAGACGTTCGCCATCAAGCACAATGCCGAGATGACGACACACCAGGAGCAGATGCTCCGCCATCTGATAGAAACCATCCATACAGATCAGGAGAAAGCATGAAGTTTATCAAGTTAGAGATACTCAACCTGGCTTCCCTCGACCGGGAGGAGGGAGAGACGATCCATTTCACCTCGGGAGCCCTGGGCGAGAGCAATATCTTCAGTATTGTGGGGCCCACGGGCAGTGGCAAATCAACGATCCTCGACGCCATCTGCCTGGCGCTCTACAACCGGGCGCCTCGCTATCCGCGCAAGAAGGGCGACCGCAACCAGAACATCGAGATCTATGGAACGCCGGAAGAGGGGGAGCGCAACCGACTGGCGCCTACCGACTCGCGCAACATCCTGACGCGAGGACGGAAGGAGGGCTACAGCAAACTGACGTTTCGGGCCAACAACGGCCTGGTGTATCGGGCCGAGTGGTATGTGCGGTTTCAACGAGTGAAATACGAGAACGTGAGAACGGCGCTCTATCTGCTGGGCAGCAAGGAAGGACGGCCCACGGAGGAGGAGGCCGACTGGAATACGCTCCCTGTGCTTATCGGCCTCGACTACGACCAGTTTCTGCGCACGGTACTCATAGCGCAGGGATCGTTTGCCAACTTCCTCACGGCCAAGGAGAACGAGCGCTACGAGCTGCTGGAGAAGCTCATCGGCTGTGAGGAGCAGTATGCCCTGATCGCTGCGGGCATTAAGCAGCAGCGGGACCTCGCCCAGCAGGCTTACCAGGCGGTGACGGCGGATTTCGCTGCTTTCGAGAAAGACCTCATCGGCAGTGAGGAGGAACTACAGTTGCTCGCCGACCGCATCAAGCAACTGGAAGAGGAGGACCGGAAGGCCAAGGCCGAACTGAGTGCTGTGACGGAGGCTTTGGCTTGGTATGTGGCCGACGATCAGCAGCGACGGAACATCGCGCGCTACGAGGAGGCGTTTTTTGGTGCGCGCCAACGCCTCGACGCCATCAAGGGGGATGTGGAGCGGCTTCGGTTGCACGACGCTACGCTGCCGGCCGTGGATCTCTACAAGGCGATGCGCACGGCGGAGCGCAACAGGGCCAGAATGGGCACCGAACTCGAAAGGATTACCAAGCAGCGGACCGAGAAGGAACAGCTGCTGGAGGCGGAGAACCGCAGGCTGGCTGACTTGACACAGATGGCTGCCGGTGCTGGGAAGGAAGTGGAACAGATGAAACCGCACATCGACCGGGCCCGTATTATCAAGGGCGAACTGGCGGCCGCTTCTCTGAGCGTCAAGGAGAAGCAGGAGGCGCAGACTGTGGCGGAGAAGGCAATCCAAAAGGCGGACCAGCAGGTGGCGGACAATGCTGCTGCCATCGTCAAGGCGCAACGGAAACAGAAAAAGGCGGAGGAGTCGCTGACCGTGCTGCGAAAGGAGGTAGAGGCCCGAAGCGGACAACTGGCAGCGGCGGTCGAGACGGCGACAGCAGCCTATGAGAAAGAGCGGGGAAAGGCCGACGGCATGGACGCGCTGGCGCTGCAGGAGGCCAAGAGCAAGGCGGAGCATCGACAGCACAACTTGAAGGAGGCCATCCGCATCCGACGGGCGATGACAACCAATCAGCAGGCGCTGGACAAGGGGGCAGAGACCATCGCTACGCTGAGCGATCGCAACAAGGCGATCGAGGCGTCGATCGCGCAACTGACCATCGAGAAGCTGAGCGAGGAGTTGGAGACGCTTCGCAAGACACATACGCTGATGACCAGCGACCATTGGGAGGCGCACCGTGCCGGACTGGAGGAGGGTGCGGCCTGTCCGCTCTGTGGTTCGACGCACCATCCCTACCACGACCAGCAGGTCTTCGCCTCGGTGGTGAGCGAGTTTACGCAGTTGATCGAGGCCAAGCAGCGCACGCTCGACGCACAAAGGACGGAGAAGGAGAGACTGAACCGGGAGAAGAGCCAGAACGAGGGCAGACTGAAGACGCTGAACGACAACGCACGCCTGCTGACCGACGAGCAAGGACGGTTGGAGAAGGAGTGGGGCGAACTGCCCACGCAAGGGACTACCGGGTGGAGCGAGGACGTCGAGGAGTTGCTTTCGATGCAGGAGACCGTGGCGGAAGCGGTGGTCAAGGCTTCGAAGGCCTTGGCGGACTACAACACACTGGTCAAGGAGATTGACCGGTTGCGCCAGGCGAAGGATCTGGCGACGGAGGCACAGGGAAAATATCAGCAGCAGGCTGACCAGCAGGTGAAAAAAGCCGAGACCCTGTGTGCCGAGGCGCAGGCCTCGCTACTGACAGAGCGGGGCAAGACCGACAACCTCGTCAAGCAGCAGGAGGAGAAGCGTCAAGCGCTCCAGCAGGCTACTGCGGCCTGGGAGAAGGCCGTGGCAGAGGTACGAGAGAAGGAGGCGGCTATCAAGGCGGAGATTGGGGAGATGGACCCGAACGCCTTGGAGCAACGGCTGACCAAAGCAAAGGCGGAGGCCGACGAGGCTGTAGTGAAGCAGGGGGAGGTCATCGGCAAGATAAGGGAAGCCATCACGGGCTTAGTGGGCAGACTGGAGACCATGGCGAAGGAGATGGACAACGAGCAGAAGCAGCATGACCACGCTCGGCAGCAGTTGGCAGACTGGATCACGGCATACAACGAAGACAGTAGCCACCCCACCCTGCTCTCCCTCGACGACATCGCCCGGCTCTATGCTGCCACCGACCCCTGGGAGGAAATACGCGAGCGGCTACAACGGTTGACGGAGGACCTCACCAAGACGGAGACGACGCTGCAGAACGAACGGCGCACGAACATCGAGCACCAGCAGAAGCGGCCCGACCGCGACAAGGAGGTGCTCCTGGCCCGCAAGGCCGAACTGGAGGGATTGTCGTCCACCGAACTGACAGACGCCAAAGCGCGGATGCAGCGCCATGAGACGGCCAAGCAGCGGATGGGAGCGCTCTTCGAGAAAAGACAGGAGGCTGAGCAACGGAAGGTGGAATGGGAGCAGATCGCCGACGCCATCGGAAGCGAGGGCAGGACGCTCCGCAAGATTGCACAGTGCTATACGCTCCGCTTCCTCATCGAGCACGCCAACGTGGAGATACGGAAGTTTAACTCGCGCTATGAACTGATGCAGGTGAAAAACTCGCTGGGCATCCGCGTCATAGACCATGACCGTGCGGATGACGTCCGCGACACCACCTCGCTGTCGGGTGGCGAGACCTTTATCGTCTCGCTCGGACTGGCCCTCGGGCTATCGGCCCTGTCGTCGCGCAACCTGTCTTTCGAGAATCTCTTCATCGACGAGGGTTTCGGCACGCTCGACCCCGACACGCTCTCCACGGTCATCGACGCGCTGGCAATGCTCCAGTCGTCGCAGGGCAAGAAGGTGGGCGTCATCAGCCATACCGACACCATGTCGGAGCGCATCACCACCCAGATACGCATCGTCAAGAACGGCAACACGGGAAGCAGCCACATCGAGATCTACCCACAATAATTCATCAAATCATCAAAACCACTCATCTACTGAACAATCCTCTATGAGCAGGGAATTAGCTTTCACGATACTGACCGCAGCCGGACTTTGTCTCTATGGCTGCCAAAACAACCGGAGTACGGAGGAATCGGCACCGGAAGAGCCCAAGGTGGTTTTCCCGGCCGACACGGCTTCGGCCTATGTGGCGCCAGCATCCAAAACCGACTCCCTGAAGACACTGAAGGGCAAGATGGACGAGGACTTCAACGTGCTCAAGGAGATGGAGAACAATGCGCCGGAATACTACGAGCGCCTGCAGCGCCAGATGTGCCATGGCTTCATCGTGATCGACAAAAGCAGGATGAAACTGATCCTCTACGACAAGGAGGGAGGCGTGGTGCGGCGCTTTGCCATGGGCTGCTCCACCAAATTTGGCACCAAGCACAAGAAGGGGGACAACCGCACGCCCGAAGGATTCTTCACCGTGGAGAATGTATATAACAGTACCGACTGGCTCTACACCGACGACGAGGGGAAGACTTCGAAGAAGAAAGGGATGTTCGGACCGTGGTTTATCCGACTACGCGTGCCGGGGACGTCGCAGATTGGCATTCACGGCACCTGTGCGCCCTGGTCGGTGGGAGGGCGCGTCAGCCATGGCTGCATCAGGTTGACCAACGACGACATCACCACACTCAAAGACCTGGTGACGCCAGGCATGCCCGTCATCATCATACCAGGGAAGAGGGACCGGGAGCAAAACTATGCCGAACGGGTGGTGATACCTTATTTCTCCACCATCCGCTACACCGAACAAGAACCAGTCGTCCTGCCTGATCCGGAACCAGACCCACAGGCTGCCGACACGATGGACAGCGAATCGGTGGATGTTTACGAGGAAACGAACGAGGACGGTCCTGACTCCACCTGGTCGTAATGGCAGCGACCCGGCGGAAGCAGGACCAAGGAAGAAATAGAGGAGGCTCTGACCACCAAAATCCATGATTTTTTTGGTGGTACGGGGCAAAACCACTACCTTTGCAGATATGAAAATAAAAATCAACTGGAAGCAATTCGCCGCTTTCTTCATCGTCATCGGCTGCACCTATTATATCACGCGCAACTTCTTCATGACGGCGGGCATCTTGATGCTGCTCCTCCTCATCGACGGCTTGCTCCTCGACTACGACCATCGGAGACGGGGACGCAAACAGGCGGAGGAGATCATGAAAGGACTGAAGGACGAGGAGACGGACGAAGAGAAGCAATAATCCACCGAATCATGGAACAACTCATCAGACTTTATGAGCAATGGGCGGGCGGCAAGCCTGCCACGATAGAGAAGGTGAAGGGCGCGGGGAGCAACCGCATCTACTACCGACTGACGGACGAGGCGCACCACTCGGTCATCGGAGTGGTCGGCACGAGCCGCGAGGAGAACCATGCCTTCATCTGCCTGGCAAAGCATTTCGGCCAGCGACAGTTGCCCGTGCCAGAGATACTGGCCGCAAGCGACGACGAGATGCGCTACCTGCAGACCGACCTGGGCCATGTCTCGCTCTTCGACGCCATACAGGGCGGACGGGAGGCGGGCGGACGCTACAACCTCAAGGAGGTGGACCTGCTGAGACGAACGATACGCGAGCTGCCCAACATACAGATCAGGGGGGCGCGGGGACTGGACTTCTCCCAATGTTATCCGCAACCGGAGTTTGACCAGGACAGCGTGCTCTTCGACTTGAACTACTTCAAGTACTGTTTCCTCAAGGCTACGGAGATCGACTTCCACGAGATGAAACTGGAGGCCAACTTCCGGATGTTTGCCAAAGACCTGACGGCAGAGCCGATGGAGGCTTTTCTCTACCGCGACTTCCAGGCACGCAACGTGATGCTCGACGACGAGGACAATCCCTTCTTCATCGACTTCCAAGGGGGCAGAAAGGGACCTTTCTACTACGACTTGGCCTCGTTTCTATGGCAGGCGAGCGCGAAGTATTCCTTCAAACTGCGCCGCGAACTGATCTTCGAATACTACCAGAGTCTCAAGCAATACACCGAGGTGCCTTCCTCGCGCCACTTTGCCCACCGGTTGGCGCTCTTCGTGCTCTTCCGCACGCTACAGGTGCTGGGGGCGTATGGTTTCCGGGGCTACTTCGAGCACAAGCGCCACTTCATCGACTCCATACCGGGGGCTATCCAGAACCTGCGCGACTTGCTCGCCCTCGACCGTAGCACCTTCCCCTATCCCTACCTGATGTCGGTCCTGCAGCGCCTGGTGGAACTGCCGCAGTTTACGCGCATCGAGGAATCGGCGAAGAACCGGGCCGATGGCTTCCGCACCACAGCGGACGACGTCTTCAAGGCTAACCCGCTGGATGGTCCCGCCACCTTCTCGAAATACGACGGCAAGGGCCCGCTGGTGGTCCGTGTATATAGCTTCTCCTACCGCAACGGCATCCCCGAGGACGAGTCGGGCAACGGCGGAGGCTATGTCTTCGACTGCCGAAGCACGCACAACCCAGGACGCTATGAGCCGTACAAGAAACTGACGGGGCTGGACGAGCCGGTGATCCGATTTCTGGAGGACGACGGCGAGATCCTCGACTTCCTCAAGCCGGTCTATCAACTGGCCGACCATCATGTGGAGCGATATATGCAGCGGGGCTTCACTTCCCTGATGTTCTGCTTCGGATGCACGGGCGGACAGCACCGCAGCGTCTATAGTGCGCAACACCTGGCGGAGCATATCCACGAGAAGTATGGCATCGAGGTGCGGGTGACGCATCGCGAACAGCACATACAACGCGTGATGGAGGCAAAGGACACAGCGAAGGGGGCGGAATAAGGGACTTCTCCTGACTACCCGTCCTCGATTTTCTCTCACAACGACAAGGCTACATGACAAAACAGGCAATGATATTCGCGGCAGGGCTGGGCACCCGCCTGAAGCCGCTCACCGACCGAATGCCCAAGGCACTGGTGCCCGTGGCGGGGGAGCCGCTGCTGGTTCACGTCATCAGAAAACTGAAGGCGGAGGGCTTTACCCGCATCGTGGTCAATGTGCACCACTTCGCCGACCAGATCATCGACTATCTCCACACCCACGACTTCGGAGTGGAGATACATATCTCTGACGAGACCTCCAAACTCCTCGACACGGGTGGCGGCATCCGTCATGCTGCCCATTGGTTTGAGACCGACAGCCCGGTGCTGATCCATAACGTCGATATCTTGAGCAACGCCAATCTCTCCCGGCTCTACGACAGTGCGGTGGCAGACGCTGCCTTGCTGGTCAGCGACCGCGTCACCAAGCGCTACCTGCTTTTCGGCGAGGGGAAGCGCCTCGTGGGATGGACCAATGTGGAGACAGGGGAGGTACGGTCGCCCCATGCAGATCTGTGTGTGGCCGACTGCCAGCGATGGGCCTTCAGCGGCATCCATGTCGTGTCGCCTCGTCTCCTCGAAGCCATGCGTCCCTATCCCGACCGCTTCCCGATCATGGACTTCTATCTGCAAAACTGCGACCGGCTTGATATCCGAGGCCAGCTTGCCGACGGCCTCCAGCTCCTCGATGTCGGAAAACTCGACACCCTGGACCGCGCCGAATCGTTTGTCAAGACGCTGGCGAAGGGCTGACGAACCAGTGTTCCGAGGCACACGGAGATTCCACTCACACCTCTTCCCCACCCTTTTGCCAAAAAAGTTGGGCAGAGCAAAAAAAACAGGCCGCAAAATTTGGTAGTCTCGCATAAATCCACTACCTTTGCACCCGCATTTACCAAACGGTACTTGCCAACACGCTTCCACCCCCTAGGAGAGATGGTAGAGTGGTCGATTACACCGGTCTTGAAAACCGGCGTACCGAGAGGTACCGGGGGTTCGAATCCCTCTCTCTCCGCCAAAATCAGCGTAACGAGTTGTAAAACAACAAGTTGCGCTGATTTTTCGTTTAAGGGTGCGCCAAATCTGCGCCAGATTTTTTTAGGTAATTGAACAAACGTCTTTAATCCACCGATATGATGGCTCTAAAAGATGTTAAAAAATGTGCTCAAAATTTTGTAACGGCAATAGTTCTAACATTGTGGGCTACACACCTCCCACTTTACATAAAGGTGTACGTTGGTTTGTTGATTTTACATCATTAGACCCAGCACGAGGTTTAATGCGTCGTAAGAGATACTATATCAAAGATAGTCTTAGCGTTTCTGAAAAGAAACGCAGAGCAAGCGAAATCATGGATGTTCTTACAAAGCAGCTTGCTCAGGGATGGAATCCTTGGGTAACAGATGATGAGAGTCGTGGTTTTGTGTATTTCGACAACTGCCTTGAACGTTATCTTGACTATGTAGACCGCATGGACAGAAAGAAAACGCGTCAAAGCTATCGTTCCAGAGTGAATATACTTCGTGAGTTTATTACATCGCAAGTTAATCCCATCAAGTATGCCTATCAATTTGATATTGGTTTCTGTAATGACTTCATAGATTGGATTTATCTTGATCGTGAGAGTTCTCCACGAACAAGAAACAATTACAGGGGATGGCTTTACGGCTTGGCGGAGTTCTTGATTGCTCGTAAGCACATCAACACTAATCCTGTGGAACATATCAAGGTGATGCCTGAACATGAGAAATACCGCAAGGACTTGACACCAGAGATGCTGAATCAGATGTCAAACTATCTGTGCAGAAATGATAAGCCGTTCTTTCTTGCCTGTCTGATGCAGTATTATACGCTCATACGCCCAGGCGAATTGAGTCACTTGAAGATTGGCGACATTTCTCTGAAGAAACAAACGGTGTTTGTATCGCATGAATTCAGCAAGAACCACAAGGATGCAGAAGTTGGCTTGAATAAAATCGTCATCAAACTTATGCTTGACTTGGAGGTGTTCAAGCAGCCGGATAGCTATTACCTGTTCGGCTCTGACTTCAAACCAAGCAAAGAGCGTATTGGTTCAGACCAATTCAACAAGCGTTGGAAAGTTATGCGTAAAGCTCTAAAATGGAATGACTGTTACCAGTTCTACAGTTTAAAGGACTCTGGCATCCGTGACTTGGCAAATGCGCAAGGAGTAGTAGTTGCACGTGACCAAGCTCGACATAGCGACATCACTACTACCAACAAGTATATCCAAAAGCATGGAGTACAGCAGGTAACACTTGGCTTTGAAGGAAATCTTACTTACGATGACGAGGTGGAGTAAACTCGCCTTGTTTATAATACAAATGGTAATCATCTATCACCTTACAGGTCGTAGGCGATTACCATTTGCGTATTAAATTGCCTTTTTCTTTTGTAGCGTTGTATCTCTCGGAGTCTTATTCTTACAAAAACAATGAGTGTCAACACTTTATACAAAGATACAACTTGTATACACAACGTATCTACGCTACATTTTATCCTTTATAAGCTTCCCACTCCACTGCGAAGTGTTACTGAGATGGTTGGCAAACAGACATCACAGCCCGATGGCAACAAGTTGCTATTAGGCTGCCATGACTGTTTGCCAAGGACCAAATACAAAGAAAGCAGCAATTCTAAACACAATCTATCAAGGCTTACGCTTAGAAGACTTGTATTTAGAATTGCCACTCACTTTGTTTGGACATTTAGTCTTGCCACTCGCAACACTTCACAGTTCCCCACCCTTTATATAAAACTTCTTCAAGTTCCACGAAATAAATGAGTTTCTTAAAGACTTACCCACCCTGTAAAACAGACGGCAGCTATTCTGCTTGATGAACAAAGCACCATTCTTGTCTGAAAACAGCCAAGAGAGGAGCATTGTTCCGCAGAACGTGTGACGAATTGAATTGTCAATCGGCAGAGCATCAAGCGAAGATCGATATGAACCGACCTTCATATTGCTGCTTTTTGATTGACAACACAATTCTAATGTCACACTGTAGCTGCTGACTGTTTTACACCCACCCTTGGCATTGGAGATTGTTGGATAACCAACATTCCTATGTATGGGATATAAAGTAAGGGAAATGACTATTTTAGATTGATTTCTCCTTAACCTTGTTAGCGGTTCTCGACATGGATGGATATTCCATCTTTATATCATATTGGTGCAATATCCTATATATGTTACTTTTTCCACGGTAGCCAGTCCTCTCCATGATTTCCTTTACACTATAGCCGGCTTTATACATGTTGATAACCAGCTTGTATCGTTTCAATTTTCTATCCTCGAAGCTGTAGGAATACAATTCAGCCTCCAAGTCATCATGCGAAGCCCTATCTCTTTTGCTGAAAACCTTGCATATCAAGTCTAATGTGTCCGCCGTTCTTTTCTCAGGAAACAACTTGTCATGCGTGTCCAGTTCATCTGAGAGGGAAATAATACGAATGTCCATCTTAGAACAATACTTGATGAAGAACATCATATCGTGGAAATTGTGAAACACATTGTCAAATGACGCAAACACCGCACTGTCTCCATTTGAAAGACTGTCAATGAACTTACACCACTCAATGCGTTTCTTGTCTTTGGTCTCTTCAATGTGAATATTGACACATCCATGACCTTTCATCAAATTGATGATTTCTGTTGTATGCTCAAAGTATTGAGCCTTATTTATATAACCGATATAGTTCATATTATCCGTATTGCTAAGTAATATTGTCTGCAAAGATTATCATAAACCACTGGATTTAGGTATGAATACCATACATATATGCTATATTACTGTGTTTTAAGACGTATTCTCTGTTTATTGGTTCTATTTTTACCAAGAATAGAACCAATGCTTAAAATATTGAGCAGAAAATTATTCTTTTCAGACTTTACTCCCTACCTTTGTCATTAAAAACAAATAAAACATCAACACCACATGAAGAAAGACCATATTCAGTCTCCAATCCGCAGAGAAAACAGCCATATCATACATCATCTACAGCCGTTTGGTAATATCGTATTACCCTTATTTTCGGTATTACTCATATTACTTGTATTTTCCAGTTGTTCATCATGCTCTGGTGGAGGGAAATACGACTTTCGAACACGTCAAGATGCCATAAACGAGTTTCACCAATACCTATTGAAAGTCCGCTCTATTAGCCATTCCAACACCAAAGACTTTGGTGAGACCTTATGTGAATGGCATGAGATAAGTGACACTGTCTATAAGTTTCTTGCCAAAGACTCAGTTTTCATCAAGCACCATAACGTGGCAAACGACTTTTTTCTTATCAGCGACTCCATAAGAACAGAAATGCTTCGCCTTACCGAAACATGGAAATACGGCTATGGGGATGTTCTCACGATAAAAGACATGACTTGTTCCTACAAAGAGGACAAAGAACTTCTTGATGCTGTTCACGAAGCAGAACCTTTCTTTAATGCTTTGGACAGTACAAACATTAGTGTTTGTGATAAAAATTCAATCTTGAAACGTTACCGTTACTTCTTGTGCGAGACCAAGAGGTCTGGAATAAACAACAAGAATGAGCTGCTAAAATTCATGAGCCAAGAAGATTTCTTGTTCCGTTCTTTTCTTGCACACCTATATGAAATGGACAACGACCCTCTGTCCGACATCACAAAAGACACGGAAACCATCTGCCGAAATATATTTCTGGCTGCAAAGGACGGGAAAATATCATCAAAAGATGTAGTCGTTTACATGTCTATGCGCACTGTGAGGCGATTGTTACAGAACTCTGCAGAATGTGTGGAGAATATTAACCGCCTTGAAATGAAAAACAAGGCACAAGGCAACGCCTATCTTTGGATGATAATACAGCCTTTCATCAGTATTGACCAGTTTTCTCTTGCTACAATGACAGAGCAGGAACGAAAGAAGTTCAACTATGTCATCTCTCAACTTCCCAAATCAAGAAAGTTTGCTGAGACGTTTGACATCAACTTAAAGGCATTGAACTATCTGTTGCCACAGCAACTACTAAAAATATATGTCTCATCATTTTAACTCCTACTAAGTATGATAACAAAAGAAGTGAACAAGTTTATGGCTTTGGCACCGCTCATGTTGCCAAGGCTCATTGACAGTAAGAAATGTGCGGAACCTGACATAACCGAAGACTCCGCAATACTTTATTTTTCTCTTGAAGAAAAGTTTCCCATTGGGTGCGTCATGGATATGCTTGACGATGATATGGACTTACTTTTACTGTATCATGGTACAAGTAAAACAGCTTCCAACATACATCATTGTTGTTTCTTTGCCAGTCCTAAATTGGGTCAAAGTATGTACAAGGTCAATATGGTGTCACAGCCTAACGGCTTTATTGATGGAATCTCCGTAACCATATACGATTCTATTGATGTTTGGGAGGACGAGCTTGAAAATGATCTTCTTTCACACGAGGCATCTTTTGACTTTATTGAAGCCATGACAGCAGCTAAACTTCTTTCTGTATTCTGCAAAATGAACTATGATGGCTGAACTACTATATAAGATAGCCGACATCATCAATGCCAACAGCAAGGTGTATCGTGCTGTTGTTCCTGAAGCAAGGCATGACTATATGATGCACGAGAACGGAAAACTTGTGAAATCATCATGTCTTGTTCTTCGCATCATGTTATCTGGCAAAGTGAAGTACCATATATCCAGAACGGTCTGGAACATATATGAGAATGACATAGCCAAAATCATAAAGAAAATATGCAGAAGAGACGGTGCTTTTGCAGAACGCATTGCAAAATGTGAACCTACAATACACGATGTTGAACTGATTATTCGCAGAGCATCGTTTAAGTCTCTGAAGCTTAAAATTTCAAATTCTCCATTCTATCTGTATGTTGGTGATGACGTATAGATATTTCCAAGTAATACGGTATTACTCATATTATTCAAATAAAAATGACGTACTTAAAGATTGCAATATTCTTAGCATTTTCTCTGTTTTTGTTCTTGTTTCCAGCAAGGCTATACACTAACAGAAAATTCAGAAGAGCATGGCTCGGTATGGCTTACTCAGAAAACTTCAGGTTGTTCACGGCACGAATGCTGTGTCTTGCACTTATCTTGTTTCACCTGGTGTATTACGCTTTGTTCCCCTTGGAGAAAGGCATCATGCTTTCATCAATCTATGTATTCTTCTCGCTTGCTTCTAAGAAGAACATGATACTGCTTCAGACAATAAGAAAGTCACGCTTGATTGTTATGGTTCTTGCCTTCACTACCATTGTACTTTCGTTTATTCCACATCTGCTTTCGGTGGCAGTAACCTTAGCGTTTATTCTTGAAGCTACTTGTTGTTTCCCTTCCAAAGTAAAACATCGTAAAGGTAAAACTCAAAAAGCCCATGCGGAACCTGCCGATACTGAACAAATGAAAATGTTACCTCATTCTTAAAAACTGCATTTATGGAAAAGAATACTCATTCGCTTAATTGGCTTGCACTTGGTGCCGAATTGATAGACTGCCTAAGGTCAAAAGGCAATCATCGCCTCACTCGATATGATGCCTTTGTCTGGATGATGGAACACATACAAAAAGGAGTTGCCGTGAGAGATGCGGACGGAGTTGTCATAAACACGGCACCTTATTCCGCTTCTTACAAACGCCTTGCGGAAGATTGGAATTGGGAGCGTCATACCGTTCAATCATTTATCGAAGAACTTACGGCTTTGTCGGTCATCACTTCTAAACGACAGGGAAATGTTTATGTCTTTTTCATCGGCAAGAAGTCTTACAAACAGCTTGTCTTATGACTTCACATTCCCTATCATTTCGTCTCAGAACGATAGCAATGCAACAATCAAATGCGTTCTTCAAAATCTCTGCGAGCTTGCTTGCTGCAATTCAAAAACGACTTGCGCCATCGACTCGTTAAGCAACGATTTTTCAAATCGGTAAGCCTAATTACCGGTTTTGAGAAAACCGTATTAGGCTGCCACTCCAAGGGGAGTTCCTTCGGGGAGCAAGCTCTGGCAGAATAAAGGTACTTGTAACTAAAAAATAAAGAATATGGCAGGAAGAAAACAAGTCATGGATATGCGCTCTACTACCAGTGGTGTAAGTTCGCAGGAGAGTGACGAACAACAACGAAACTGGACAAAACAGCATTGGGAGAAGAAAGCCAAAGATAGTCTTTCCAACTATGACCCGACACGTGCGAAACTCAACTTTGAAGTCGTAAAGGGTGGTGTCATTCAATCGATAGACACCTCAAAGACAATAGCGGAAAAGATGGCGGAGAACTTGGCTGCAAGGGGTATCAAAGACCCAAACGCACGTCCCAACGCTGTGATGAAAAGACGGACTGTTGCCCAGTTTATCTTTGGAGGCAATCGTGAGCGTATGCACGAACTTGCTTTTGGCAACCAAACAGTGGACTTGACAAAAGGGGCTGATAACTCCTCAATAGTCCGCTGCAAAGACATAGAAGAATGGGCAAAGGATGTATACTCATTCATGACAAAGCGATTTGGCGAGGACAACATCATCAGCTTCTATGTCCACCTTGATGAGAAAAATCCACATTGTCATTGTACGTTGGTACCAGTAGACCCCGTGAAGAATCGCATTTCATGGAAAAGTGTATTTGGTGATGGCAGAGAAGCAGAGTCTGCTAATATGACCAAGCTTCATAGTGAATTGCAGGAGGTTGTAAGTGAGAAATGGGGATTGGAACGTGGTAGCAATATGGAGGAAACAAGGGCAAGGCATCGTTCCACAGAGGAATACAAACGTGAACTTGTGTCAGAAGTATGTAATCTTCAGTCTACGAGGGAAGACTTGTTGAAGCAAATTCACCGTGCAGAAATCAAACTGAAAGGTATCTCTACCATGATAGCCAACCTGCAAGCCCGGAAAGATGATATACAAACGCAGATTGACCAAATAGCCCAGCAGCTTGGTCAATCCGGTGCTGACAATGACGAATTGGCTAACAAGATTGCTCTTTTACGCAAGGAGATGGAAGGTATAGACGAGAAGTTGGCAGTACGATACAAGATGCTTGACGATGCCAATGATACTATCAACGAAGCGAAAGCCAGACTTGCGGAAATGAGGGAAGAACATCGTGAAATGCTTAAAAGTCTTGGTGAGGACAAAGATTTGAAAGCTACGGCAATTCAGAAAAACATCCTTTGGACTTACAACAAGATGCTGACAAATTCCATAGAGCCACTTATCTCTTCTTTATCAGACCGCCAACAAGAAATCCTTGACGAATCGGGATATAATGACCTTACAACAAACACCGACAACGTAATCAACTGTGCCATGCTCTTGGTTCTCGGCTATATCCGTGAGGCAACTACTTATGCCCAATCTTGTGGCGGAGGCAGCTCACCTGGTACTGGTTGGGGACGTGACAAGGATGAAGATGATGAACATTGGTGGCGGCGCTGCATTGCTCAATCGGCTGCAATGATGTGTCCTGCGACACATAAGCGAAAGCGAGGACGGTAAATATTAGTAATACGAGTAATATGAGTAATAATGGTATTTATTACCAGTTAAATTTAAGAAGTGATTCACTGAATGAACATATTAACGTGGACTCCATCCGAATCCGCCTTTCCAGATAAAGCCTTTGTCTTGCGCCCAACCAACGTAGAACAAGGGCTTTTCCTTTGTGGGCAGCAGCCATCGGCATCATCTCCTGTTACGCTTCGCTTCATCTGCACCTTTTTTGGTGAAAACAACCTGAATCAGAAGAAGATCTTCTCGAACACCGAACCGACGGCACCGATGCCTTCGATACGCTCAATATCGGCGCGAGAAGTTTCCACAGCATGATTTATACCCAATAGCGGTTGGTGGAGTGAGATAACCAATATTTTACGTTAATAACCTTTATGTCAACGACGTGTTTGGTACGAACGACAGCCACATAATAGGTAAATACGGCAAACTGAAGGAAACCATCTTCGATGAGTTCTCAACAAGTAAAATCTCATTGACAGTCCGCTATAAGTTCAATGTTACTCGAAGCAAGTATAAGGGTACAGGAGCAGGTCAAACCCAAAAGGATAGAATGTAAAGTCATAAAACTAAAGCTTCGGAAAAAAATAAAAATAAACTTGTTGCAAACAGAAAGTTTCTCGGATTTTATTGGTACTTTTGTCATGTCATTCGGAGATTTTGCTATACTTCTATTTGTAGCACTAAGGTAGGTGAAAAATCCGACATGGCAAAATCCTGAGCAACTTTTTGTTGCTCAGGCACTTATAAGAAAATCGAACTCATAGTGCTGCGGAAATTAGGACTAATATGAAACATTTATTGCTTATTCTAATGAGCATTATTGGCTTGGGCAGTGTGTCTGCTCAATCACAAAACGTAAAGTGTACTTATGCGGCAACACATGTAATCTCTGATGCTGTAAAGAACATTGAGGATGCAAACATTCGTGAAATGGTAATTCAGAAATTCCAGAATGACAAGAAAACGTTCACAATGCTTTATGCTGATGGAAAATATTCTTTCTGCGAAGGCTCCAATGGAGGTGATACTGGCATAAAGGTCGTTGGATTGACTGGAGATACTTATATCGACATGGCAAAGGATTCTGTGTTTGCACAGAAGTACATTGTTGACAAACTCTTCCTCATAAAGGATAAATACAAACCTTATGAGTGGACTCTCACTAACGAGAAAAAGACAATAAATGGCAAGGAATGTACAAAGGCTACGGCAACGGGTAACATACCTGTTACCGCATGGTTTTGCACGGAGATACCATTGGGTGTAGGCCCGTTGGGATATTTGGGACTGCCAGGAATTGTGATGCAACTTGATACGCCAACTTATTCGTATGTGTTGCAAGAAATGGTCAATCTTAATGAGACGCCAAATTTTGAGATTCCGACGAAAGGCAAGGTTGTCTCACAGGAAGAATTCAACAAGTTGGAAGCTGAAAAAATTAAAGCTCGTGGTGTAGAAGCAGGCAAGGTAAGAATTATTAGTATGTAAATGAAGCATAAACTCCATATTAAAACTATTGGCATACTACTATACTTATTGTGTAGTTGTATGTTTTCATTTGCCCAAGAGCGAGTGTCCGGCAAGGTTATTGATGACAATGGAAAGCCAATAGCTATGGCAAATGTCATGCTTTATCCAGACAGCCTTGCCAAACAATCCATCCTGACGTATGCCGTGACTGACAACAAGGGCATTTTCCATTTAAGTTCTATATCTGTACATCATGCATGGCTGCATGTGAAAAGTATAGGGTATGAAAGTCTTGTGATGAAATATGATTCATCGCAGTCATCATGCCTGATAACCCTTCATGCAAAATCGCAAGAGTTGGGCGAGGTCGTGGTCAAAGGCAATTACTCTGGCATAAAAACCAAAGGGGATAGTGTAATTTTCGATGTTAACCATTTCAAGACTGGTGCGGAGGAGAATGTCTCTGATGTTTTGCGGCGTTTGCCTGGCATGGAAGTGAGCGAGACCGGAAAGGTGAAGTATGAGGGGAAGGCCATTAACAAAATCCTTGTCAATGGCAATGACGTGATGTCCACAGGTAGTGGAATGATGCTCAACGGCTTGCCTGCCGATGTGGTGAGCGGAGCCGAAATTCTGCGCAATTGGAATGACGGGACTCTCGCCAATTCTTTAAGAAACAGTGATCAAAGAACAGCCTTGAACATCAAGACATCAGAATCGTTGCGCTTCACCTCGAAGTTAGATGCAGGTGGAGGCATATTGAACAAGTATCAAGGCAAGTTAACTTCCTTGCTCATCGGTAAGAAAGGTTCGTTTTCCGCTGCTTTGTCATCAAACAACTTGGGCAAGGAAATTCTTTCCTTGGAAGATTACATAGGTAGCATCATGAATTTCGGCGGACTTTCATCAGGTGGCGTGAGCCAGATGCAAATTTCCGAGGAAGAGAGTGCCATGCTGACACCTCCTTCCAATGTGTATCGCAACGCAAACTCTGCCCTTATTCTAAATGGTGCGTATGCACCTTCCAACAAATTAGACATCAAGATAGGAATCTTGCTAAACAAGGCGAAAATGAATGCCTTTGACAGAAACAACAGTTTCTATTTCGTCTCTTCGCTTGAGACAGAGTACAACGATTCCACAGAGGAAGACAATGAGACAGGCTCCGCCAATGTGAGGATAAAGTGGCAACCGACAAACAAACTGGAGATACTTTCTTCTACGTTTGCTAAACTGTCCGATTATTCGGAAACTCAGCAAATGACATATTGGGGCAACAATAGCATGGATTTGGAAGAAAGCAAGAAACTGAACAAGAAAGATTTAAGACAATCCGTACAAGTCACTGGCAAATTCGGAAAAACATCTCTATATGCTTTGATGACCTTTGGACGCAAGTCGCAAGAAGAGAAATTAAATGTTCTTAATGACAGTCTTCTGTTGCCTACTTACTATGTGCAGGAGGCTGGACTGTATGGCATTCGTTCATATTTTTCAACAGAGAACTATTTATATGCTTTAGAAGCAGGTGGAAAACGGTCTTTGCCAGAAGGTTATAGTATGGCTTTTGCTTTTCGCCATGACTACAACAAGGACAAATTGTATGCGGAGGATTATTCTTTGGATAACAATAGTACAAAGGGCATATATAAGAAATTAAGCGGTTCACTCATCTTTGAAAAGACTACAGGACTGCTGAGATTCAAAATTAATGCTTCTCTAACAGGAAATAAATATAAACGTTCAACTGAGAGCGCAAGCAGTTCCGTCAGGTTCAACTATAATTCATTGCTTCGACTAGTGTTCAGTCCCAAGAGCGAACTTATCTTGACTGGTAGCAGGGAGACTTCGCAGATAGAACTTAGTAAAATAGCAGACTTTCCTGTACATATAGCATACGACAGGATACAGATGCCATCTTCCATTCATTCACCATTTGTCAGCAAGGATTCATATTCCATACACTATCGTCTTATCAATAATTATAGCAATCTGTTGCTGTTTGTTTCGGGCATGTATTCCAAAACAAAGGGAGACGGATTGGCTGATGCCACACAAAATGGAATCACAAGAGAACGGACTTATATGGATGGGGGCAATGAAGAATGGATGTCTTTGCATGGTGTTGTAACCAAGGGCTTAGGACACTGGCCGGTAGATGCAAACGTGAAAGTGGCGTGGACCAATAGCTGTGTGGCAAGTTCATTAAATGGTATGAGGTTCAACACAAAGGTGAATGTGCCAAAGGGAGAAATCTACTTTACGACAAGGTTCAAATCAATATTCAATTTTGACATTGGTGGCTTGTACAAGAAAAGTATGTACACAAGTTACGCTGGTAAAGAACAAGACAATGAGCAGTACGAGGCGCATTTGTACACATATTTTAAATATGACCATTTCAAAGGATCTATAAGATATGCCATCAGCAAGACCAATGGAAGTGGCTTGGAGCGAGTATCCAACAATGTTGGCTTTCAGCTTTCTTACAGTATGAAAAGAATCCAGCTCACTTTATCGGGTGACGAGCTTTTGCATTTGCACAAGAACAACTGGTTGAATATCAGCAGTTCCTTATATTCTACTACGACATCATATTATATGAGAATGCCTGGGTACTTGCTTTTTTCATGTGGATTGCGAATTGATTAAAGCTCTACATTACCTTTAAAAAGCCAGCCGTCATCGCAGAAAAACAGTCATTGTACCTCAGACTAACTTTCCACGACTATGGCACGGCAAGAAAAATCCTTGGCGGTATGCCTTGAAATACTTCAAGACTATACTGCCAAGGACTTTTCTTTGTTTGCCGTGCTGACAACGGCTGACTTTTATTTGTCGGTAGACAACCACCTGAGACCTATTGTTTATATCTATATTATCCCATATTATCTGGCTACTTGTCTATGTAAGATGCTACAAAATAGGCAATAGAAATGACCGTATAAAGGAAACACGGCAAGAATATCCAAAGCAACGCCTTTACCCACCTTCTTACAAGTCACCCTGCGCTAATCTTGATTCTATAGACACAAAAAGACCTGAATGCAATAATAGCAGACAGGTCTGATTTAGGAAATAGAAAAAGTTAGTTCTATTGAGTCAATAGTACCACTCCAAATCTATTGGCTTCTTTGGGTAAGAACTGCTCAATGCCACCTAAACTTGTAGCTTTCATGGCATCTTTATCAACCCCTCGTTTTATCAATTGTTTACAGATGAACTTGGCTCTTTCAATACTCAGATGGCGATTTCGCTTATCTGAGCCTGTCGCCTTGTCTGCCGCACCTGAGATATGAATGGTTAAGTTTTGTTCTTTTGCAATCTTTGCAATCTCGTCAAGATTGACTAACTGTGATTTGTCTACCAATTTTGCTGTGTTCAACTTGAAATAAAAGTAAATGGGAACCCCTATGGTTACTTTTGTCTTCTGTGATAGACTATCCAAAGAACTATCATTATTCTCATTTTCTAAAGACATTCTATAACGAAGGGAGTTAAGACCACTATAGTTGTTCTTGTCTATGGATTGTGCTTCGATATTGTTGTTAGCATTGGCTTGTTGTGAATGTTCCGAATATCTCTTCAGAAGATAGTTGTTTTGGTTGATGTACGGACGTGCATCAACTACTTTTTTCCATCCTCTCTTGCCTATGGTGTACAACAAACCGACAGAGGCACTGACCATGTGGTCACCAAATCTGCTTGAAGCGCCGACGCAATCAAAGCTTTTCATTGTTGTCATACCACTGACTTCACCGACAAGATGAAGACGGTCTGCAAGAAGATAGCGAAACTCGGCACCATAGCTGAAAGCAAACGGATGGTTGCCGGAAGGGACATTGTCCGTTAGAAAATAACCAGGAGTGTTTGAAGAGTTGCATATCATACCGACACCGACGTAAGGAATTACATCAAATTTCGACAAACCATACTCGTTGCACTGCAGGTTGTGCGTGAGATTATACATGAAGTCAGCATGAACGAACTGGTACTTCATAGATTGTAAGTTTGCGTTCTTGAATTTCATTCCTTGATAACCAATTCTGCCACCGACGGCAGGAGTGAACCACTTACCAACACCGATTTGCAACACCGGCATAACACGGTCGAAAAGGTCTCCACACCCTATAGGAGTGCCGATGAAAGCGGAGGTTCCTCCTTTTGCTTCCACGAACCAATTGTTATCCCAACCAGTAGTTGATGTTATACCGTCAAGGTAAGATGGAGTTAAGGGAACAAGTAACTCGGCTTTGTCCCTTGCTTCAATTTGGCATCGTTGCTGTGCCGTTACAATACTGTCTCTCGCCATAGACACCATAGATGTCAGGCTGAGCAGAAACATGAATACATACTTCTTCATAATTTGAATTTGATTGTTTTACTTTCTTCTGTTATCTCTTTAGTTTTGACACCTTGAACCCCATTTCTTGGAACTTCTGTTTCCATTGCTGGCAGATTGGGGCATTCTTGGTGTGTTCGTTGAACTCTTGCGCAGAGTTGTGCAACTGTTGTTTTTGCTTTGGCGTTAACCATTCTGGAGAGTTTTGCCGCTTCTCCGATGGTAAGACACCTGATTTCTGATGCAATTCCATATTTTCTTAAATCTTGGTCTGTAATACCCGATGCCTTTAGTCTTTCGATAAGGCTTTCATCAATTCTAATATCTTTGAGCTTGCCGAAACTACCATGACCGAAGGTGGTCATCATCACCACATTACCACCCTTGCTTTGTATGTAGTCCCTCATATCTCTAAGTTCGGCACCTGATGTGATAAAATCATCCAAGAGGATATAGTCTACTCCTTTCTTGACATCACCTTCAAAACGTACACGTTTACTAATCCTTGATATGTCGGAGGCATTGGTATGGGAGACATCAGTAATCGCTATGATATTATGGTCTACATCCATCCCTATTGTCGAGAATTTTGCAGCGTAAGCAGCCGGTATCATATTGACCTTGCCGTCTTGCATCTTGTGATTATAAGCAATATGGGCGTTGGGATAGCATCTTGCAATATAGCAAATCTTATCGTCCTTAACCAAGTCGTTGACTAAGCGTAACGCTGCATCATAATCTCCATGTTTTGCTGCATGGAAATCAGGATGTTTGCGTGCTATGGCAGAACTGGTATGATTGATAACGGCAGGGAAATAGTTCCCCCAAGCCATTCCTTCTGGCATATTGTCTTTCTGCTGTAACATATATATCGCTGTACTCAAATCAACTTCTATTGGTGTATTTCCAAGATACATCTCTGCTCCTTCTTCTTCTGATATTGTGAACAACACTTCTAATTTAGGGTTCGGCTCATATATTTTAACGATGAAATCGGGGCTGTTCGGTGCTTCTTGCTGCTACCTCCTCATGTTGGACTTGGGGTTTGGTTTGCTCTTGTGTAGACTGACTCTCTTGATTTGACACAGTCGGTCTTTCTGCCTTGTTACCAAAAACAGGAGTGAAAGCCTTGTTCTTTTCACGGATGTCCGAGAAATCAGCCTCCCAACCGTCTCGTTCAAGACGCTGCGCCACAGCATCAAGCCTCTGACTGATGAATGAGGAAGAACGCTTGACATCCATTAGAGAGGTCTTGATGAAATTGGGGTCTTCCTTCAGACTGTCAAGCCAAGACTTCAAGTAAGCGGCGCTGTCACTTTTTACATGCTTCTCCATTCCGTACTGTGAAGAGACAAGTGCGGCTGTAAGCTCTGCGACAAGTTCTTCCTTTGCGTATGACTCACTTCCAAAGGTGGAGCCAGAAACCAATCGGTTCAAGCGGTTTTCTGAACCTGAGGCATGGCTCATCTCATGTAAGAGATTGCTGTAGAAGGACTCACCATCTATGAACTGTGCCTTTTCGGGAATGACTATCTCGTCTTTACTGATGCTATAATAGGCATTGTCCCCATGAATGGACTTTATGGGACATACATAGAGGTCTTTCTCTATCATGGCATCCAAAGCAGGGAAATCAACCATACCTTCTGTGGTGCGCAGACTCTGCCCAACGGCTTCATCCTTGAACTTTTGATACATCTCTGGACGTGCTTCTTTGAGATTGGTCTGATCGAGATTGAAGACGTTATAAACCTGCAACTTGGGATAGACATTGTAGTTATTCCTCTCGTCTTGAGTGAGCTGCTTATAATCGTCGTACTTGATGTGCTCTTTTGTTTCTTTATGTACACATGTGAATGTGGTCAGCATAACCGGGGTGCTCTTTTCTCCTTTGTTGATGCCAACACGAGGGAGTTTGTTGCCGTTCTCGTCTACAGCTGCCTTCTTGCCATCCTTGTCTTTTGTGAAGTTCAGACTTACAATGCGGTCAAAGGTGGCATAACGGGATGTCTGCCATCCATTCTTTTCCTGCATGAGCATCAGAACAATGCTGTTCATGCCATTGTAGTTCCGACCATTGAGGTTTTTGGGCAGTTGGGCTACTTGCGGTGAAAACCAAGGCTTCTTCCAATCTTCCTGCAAGTTGCGGATCTTTTCAATCATAAGTTCCGCAAAAGTGTTCAAAGCGCGGTCTTCCGCACTAAGCCCATCGGTATTGTATGTGTTTCTTTTCATACGTTCTTCTTTACTGTTGGGTGTTGATGTATTCTGTCATGTCATGCACACGACAAGAAAGTCTTACCACGTCATTGTAGGCTGAAACCTGCAATTCACCGGTTATGTCCACATGTGCCTTGGAGTACATCCATTCAGGAATGACGCTCTCGACTGCAGCACCTTTTTCTGGGAAACGCATGAAATTAACCCATGTGCTCTGAAAGTCCTGTCCGTTCTTATCCACGGAATAAGCCGAGAACACGATAAACGGATGACCATTCTTGTCTGTCTTCTGCTGATAGATATTCTCTTTCTTCAGATAACCACGGAATGAGAGTGTACCTGAAATAGAGTCAAGTTCAGCCACATTTTGGGTAGTTATTGTATTGCCTGTCAGATAGAAGTGCAAATTGTCTTCTTTCTTGCGGATGTCCAAATTACCATTTACCGCAACACGAAGTCCTTCAACATAGGACTGCGCCTCGTCCTGCTTGGCGTTTGGAAGCGAGACAAACACATCGATGCTTTTACTTGTTGTCTTGGCATCAGTTAAAACGACTGTCATTACAAATGACAAATACGGATTGTTGTTCTTGTCTGTACGAATATTTGCGCTGCGCTTTATCGTACCTATGACATTTGCTTCTGCTTTAATCATATCTTGTAAGTTTGATTGTTATTATCTTCTTTGAATGGTCTGTTGCTGGGATTGTTGCTGTGCTTCAATCTGCTCATAATTGTTGGATGCCTGATAAGAGAATGTTATGGCATTGACAATGCAGCCAATCCTTTGTCGCTTTGTGGTATCGTCACTGTCGCTTTGAAGAATGTTGGAGATACTGTTCTTCTCCGCATTGGTCAATTCATGGGAGTATTCCTTCTTGCCATCATTAACGACAAGAACCGCATTTCCTTTGTCATTGATGCTCAATACAGCAGATTTTAGGTTGGGGACAAAGCTGCTGATGTCAATATGACGATTGATAACAGCATCACTGACCGCTTGCATCTTTTCTTCCTTGCTCTTGTTCTCCATCTGGATTGTAAGCATAAGCAAAGTCATGAACATTTGCATAAGGTTTCCCAAGAGACCTTTGTCTCCTCCACCTTCAATGCCGATGGCTGCATCTTCAGAGCCGAGGAGTTTACTCATCCAGTTTTCTGGTGTTTGCTCGTCGGTGTTTACAGCTTTCGTTCCGGCTGTCATGTATTCGGCAAGTATGTTCTTTCCGTTATGTTGTGCCTCGATATTGAGATTGCCCTTTTGACTGATTTCTGCAAGGTAGGCAGCTGGATTGACCCATTGCAACTTATTGTCTGCCGAGACGTTAATGACACCAAAATGAAGATGCTCACCAGTGGTTCGTGTGCCGGTATTACCCGAAACGCCCAACTTCTGACCAGCATTGACCGTATCGCCTTTCTTGACGGATATTTCACTAAGATGCATGTATTGCACCCTTGTTTTAGTTCCGTCTTCACGAGCATACTCTACCGTAACGGTTTTACCGCCACCAGTTGTAGTTCGATGATCGACACTGACAACCACGCCATTGTTTTCTGTAGCAAGGACATTGTCCTTATTGGTCTTGATGTCTATGCCGTGGTGTATCTGCGTTTTGCCTTTGTTTATAGGATCTTCACGTTGACCGTAAGGAGACGTAATGAGCATGAACTCCCTGCGCTGTACTGGCATACTGTAACTTGATTGTGGCAAATTCATTCCAGTAGCTTTGGCTTTTGCACCTTCATTGTTTGACAATGGGTTGGACTGAACACCGAATTGCTTTCCTTCGGCATTCATCTGTTGTATCACCATTTTGTCAAAACGTTGGAGCTTTGCACCTTCGATGACATTAACCACAGTGGACACATAGTTACTCGCAGACGCATAACCGCCCTTCTTGATACCTGCAGCCCAACCTTTATAGTCATCTGGAGACAGATTTCTGACATATTGCTGGTATCGCTGTGCCATGAGTACCTTGGAATGGTCTTCATAGCTTTGCCCAACATTGTCATACTTCTTGAACTTCTCATTAGGCTTGTCATCGTCAGCCAGGACATAGTTTCCATTATATGTACCCTTTACGCCGAAATGGTTGTTGGCTGAATTTGCCAGTGGGCTTCTGCCGTCGGCAGACTCTATGATGCCCTGGGCAAGAGTTATTGATGCAGGTATGCCATATCGCCGCATCTGCTCCATAGCATACTCTGCATATCGTTCTATATATTGCTGTCTTGATGATGTCATATCATACTGCTTTATCTGTGCATACCATGACGCTCTTCTTTCTGAGCGGAGACAACTTCCTTAACCTCTTGCTTGGCTTCTGGCTTGTTTTCCTCCTGCTGTGAGGTTTTCTGTCTTGGAGATTCCAACTGGTCACAAATGGCAACTCGTTCTCCTGCTCTGATAAGCTTGGGAAGGTAAGTATCGAGGGCATGATAAGGAAAACCGGCCATCTTTAACGGCTTTCCTTCCTCATCCATACGCTTGCTGTGCTTTGTGAGCGTGATACCTAAGATATTGGAGGCCTTTACCGCGTCTTCCTTGTAGGTTTCATAGAAATCACCACAACGGAAAAGTAATAATGCATCTGGGTGCTTTTGCTTCAAATCATTGTATTGCTTGATGATCGGGGGTACATTCGACATCTGCTGTTGCTGTCGTTTCTCCTCCTCGTGGTATTCACGGTGCTCATTCTCCTCATGGAGCTGAGTACCCTCCACGTCAGGAGAGACAGAACGCTTCATCTCCTCCAGTTTTCCTGCAAGGACATCAGAATACAGAATGGCTGCGAGGTGTGTCTTGTAGTCCTGCTTGTCATCTGCAAGCCACATTCTTTGCCATTGCGACTGGCTTATCTGCACGGACTTCTGCTTCTCATCACCGATGGTAGCAACAAGCAGAATTTTGTTGTCCTTTGTCTTAAAGGCATTGACCTTGCTGATAAGGTCTAACGCATCTTGTGAGGCATTGCTTCTAAAGATGTTGGCTTCCTTTTCGGGATTAGCTGCCACTACTGAGTAGTATTTCTGAGCGAACTGGGTTTTGAATTCATTCACATGAGTCTCATCATGGTCATTCTTCATCATGTCAAAATACAGACTGACATCCTCACGACTGGGATGAACGGCAAAAGTACGGGCGTTCTCAGGCTTTGCAGCAAGTGTCCACTTGCCTTCATCGTCCTTCAGCATTGAGATCTGTGTAAAGGTTGATGGAACCTTGTCGATAGGAAATTGTGAAGCCCATGCCTGTTGGCGTTTTTCAGAAGGCTTCTCGATGAGTTTGATTTTTTCTCCATTCTCAGCCTTCTTTATCATCCCAACTGTGCGGTTCACGTCATGGAGAACCTTTTGCGCCATCGTCGGATCCGCTTTCAGTTCGGAAATGATATTCGGTAACTGTTCAACGGTCTGCGGACGCATCTTCGCTGTCATGCCCAATTCAAGCATTCTGTGTGCAGACGCAAGCTCTTCCACAAGCATTTCCATATGTTGCTGTACTTCTGACGGTGTCTTTACGCCATCGACGGAAAGTCCTTCTCGTCCCAAACGTTGTGGAACTCCAGTCGCATGAACAATCTGCCGGGTTACCTCTTGCACATAGTCTGCATACGAAGGAAAATCCTTCTGAGCAGGGATGTGTAATGTGTCTTTTTTGCTATCATAATGTGCAATACCAGTGGCATCCTTGCGGATAGGAACGAGATTGTCCTTCATACTCTGGATGAATTTGTTGACATCCATTCGAAGGAGCTTTTCATCTGTCGGTCTGTTTGATCCAAACTGCTCCACCTGCTTGGCGTATTCTTCCTTATGAACATGGGACATGGTTGTTTGGTCGATGTTGAAGACCGTATACACATCCTCACGAGGATAAACCTTGTACTTCGCTTTTTCTGCATCTGCGAGAGAATTGTATTCAGCACGGCTGATTTTATCCTCCGCATTGTCTTTGTTGACGTACTGGTTGAGATTCTGCCATACGAAAGGTACTCCTTTCTGTCCTTTCTTCACGGCCTCACTGCGGTCATGGGTTTCATTGAACATCGTGTAGCTGTTGGTCTTGAACTCGCCATTGTCACTGTGCATGGCCATGATAAGCGCATTGACTGGAGTAATCCGTAATGTCTTGTCATAGAACTGAGGCATCGCCTTTTGCCCTGCATTAAGCAAGGTGCCTCCATTCTTGTTAGCTCTTTCAAGGGCTGCAACTAAGACTTCCGCTCGTCGCTCTGCACCTGTTTTTTTGTTGATGTTTTCTTCTGCCATATTATCGTATCATTTGTTCTTTTATCATAATTATTTCTTGTTCTTAGCGTATTCCTCGGACTTGCTCTCTATCCTGCGTCTGCTCATAGCGTTCAGAAACATTGTGCATGCCTTGTCTGTTAGACATGGTTGACTGATCCGCCTTTGATAGTATACGATTGGCTATCGTGTTCACAGTCAAGGCTCCCTCATTGTATGCTTCGATAACGGATTGCGGCAAAGTGACAAGACGAGGAACGTTATCCATGTCAACAAGTAACACGTTACCTTCTATCTGTGGGTTCTTCAGTCGTTTGTCAAGCTCCTCATCAGCATACCGTTTATAGCGAGAAACAGGTTGCTCGCCATTCTCTTTCCGATACTCGGCAAGAGCCTCTTGACCAACAGTATTGAACAGACTGGCACCACCATACAACATGAGCGGTATCTTCATCAAAGGATTACTGATGAATGTTCCACTGACAAGGGCCGCCAAAGGCATCATTGTTTCCTTGTTCAGCCCTATAGACCTTGTCTTTCCCGTAAACACACCGACTAACATGTCTGGCAGCATGGACAGTGTGATTCCCAGATGTTGCATAGTGTCCCCCATGCCACCCATTCCCATGGAACCAATCAAGTTGTCCCATCCTGCGTATTCTCCAGTAGGAACACCTGGCATTGTTGCTTGCGCGGCCTCCGCTTCATTGGCATTTGTCGTGTAAGCCGTAGAATCATCAGCTTCCGCTATATTGGAATAATGCACTGCATCTTTACCATTTTTGCGGTCTGCGATTTCTTTCTGTATTACTTTGGCGAATGTCTCGTATTCCATAGCACGAAAAGTGGCATCAGAAACGGACATCATGGTGGATTTGCCGTTTGCTTTCACCGTTCGTTCCCCAGCATTGACGGCTTGATTGACCTTATTCCTATATCTCTGACCATTCTTGTTTGCCCAGTCCAAAGCAATGCTCAACTGTTTGTCTGTAGCATAAGCACAACTTTTGAATCCCATCTGATCAAGCATCCATTTAGGGACACTGGCTTTCTTCTTGCTTGCAGCTGCGACCTCCTTCTTTGCCTGTTGTTTCTGTTGTTCTACATACTTTTTTTGTTGGCCTTGAGACGTGCGTTCAACCACTTCCGTACCACCATCCATAGCCAACTGTCCGAAGAAACCGCCAGCGCCCCATGTGGTAGCGGCGTTGATAAGCCATGAGCCGATGTTTCCTGCCACTTCTTCAAGAAGAGAAGGGTTGTACTTTTCTTCAGCTTTCTTGTTGATATGGTCTTGCAATGAGGTTGTTCTGACCCTTTCGGGAATATAGAAGATACTTCCTTCTGACGCTTTACGGAGTATGTAGTCTGCACTTGACTTTGGCATTTGCTGCTTGACAAGGTTGTCTATCATCTTTTTCTCCATCACAGCATCAACGGTTATGTGCTGTCTTTTCAGTTCAGCCTTGACCATGTTGATATAGTCATCTACCGTCTTACTATTCCACTCGCCAATGTATTTTAGGTTGTTATAATAGGTCGCTGTGGCAGTCATGCCACCATCTGGCCCTGCCGCCCCTGCCAAAACAGCTCCCAATGAAGAACTATATCTTCCATATTCCTCCATCTGTTTACGGCTTAGGTCATCACGAACTTTCTTCATGATGGGGATGACTTTGGTTGTGAAGATGTCTTGCTTGTTGCTATTTGCTGTTGTCATGATTATATGAATGACTGTCTTAACTGATTGATTACCTGTTCTCTTGTTTGGGCAAGGGCTGCATGGAGGACTTCCATCTGACGAGGGAAAAACTCTTCCAACCACTCGTCCTTTGCCACATTGTCCTGTATGAACTTAATGGCTAACTGGCGATTGATTTCTATGGCTCGTTCACCTTTCTTCTTGCCATTGAACCAAGCCTTTGTCCACCACACGATGCCGTCCTTGTCGGGATAGACGCTGACGGTACGCTGTATGTCGAAGCTCTGAATGTCTATGTCGAAATTCTCGAATGGGTCTATTATTCCTTGGCTTGCTATGGCGTTGTCAGTAGCTTTTTTTTTTCGTACTCCGTCATTGTAGAGAGGAAAACTCCATGCATCAGAGCGAGGTAGTTGAGAAAGTCATGTGTCAAGATGGTCTGTATGCGTTCTATGATGCCCAAGCTACGCTCTCCCAAGCCCAAGGGGTTGAGCATACTCGGTGTGTGTTCATAATAAGCGCCACTATTTGCACCCTCTGCCAAGACATCACGTAGGACTTGCTCCGTTCCGTTGGGTACCTTGTATCTGCTTGTCAGCAAGTCAATCATGTACTTGCCGAAGAACCTCTGATACATTTGGTCAATCTCTGGTTGCAGGCTATCGTATGGAGTTTCCACTTTGAAGTCTAATGTGGCAATTTCAGGATTGTTCCCTTGAATGGTCTTCTGCTCATAAACTATAAGATTGTCTCTCACCATCGTAAGAAACTCAATCGGGTCTATTTCATCACCATTGAAACGAACTTCAATGTGAAGGGTGCCATCACACACAGCAATGTTGTCACCAGCATTTACGCTTTTGCCAAAATTGCAAATGGATTCCTTGATATGTGAATAGACCACATCATAGACAGCGGAGCTTCCTGCTGCATAATTGCGATAGTTAACTGTTATGTTGAATCCTTTTTCACGGTCACTGGCTATTCCAGATACTACACCTGTGGCAAGAGCTTTGAGCCATGTGTGTGGATAGACCTTGAAGTCTACTCCATGATGAAAGAACTCCTTGCCAGTCACAGGGTGTGTCTGTTTACCATAGCCGAGCGTTATCTCCAAAGGTGTAGTTTCTGACAACTCAAATGGCATAGCGTAACCGCTTGGAGAAACAAGATTCATAGAATGTTTGTATTCCATGTCTTTGCTTATTTGTTTAGTTGAGCTTTATGTCCGGCTTGACGATACCTGTGCCAGGTCTTAAGATTGGGTCAAACCTATGGTCTGGCCGCCAGATCGGATTGTTGATGTCGGGAATGGTTATGTCTATTTTTCCCCAACGGTCTCCACCTGCAAAGTCCCCAGAGGAACTTCCCGAAGAGTTTGTGTTTCCTGCAAGCAAGCCCGACTCCTGATAGTCGAAGAACTTAGGAAGGGCAATCGTCATACACAACATGGCTACACAACCTCCTCCCCATGTGAGAATGCGCTTCTTTACATTTCTGTCATTGTTGGCAATGGCATAATAGATGACAAACGCTGCCACTATGCCTATGATGCTTGCAAGGACATAACCCAATGCTTGAACATACGGCGTATAGCTATAAATGGCATCCCCTGCAGTCCCAATGCCATCTGTAATGCTGTCTGCAAATGCATGACTTGCAAACTGGCTTGCTCCAATTACTGTTAATGTCTTTCTCATATTATTCGTATTATTGATGTTACTGATATTACCGATGCCTGTTGCGTTGTTGCTGTTCATCTTGCCTCATCTCTTGATTTTCGGCTTGGGCAACTGTCTGTGTCTGCCGTTGTGAGTTGTTGCCTATCATCATCATGGCCATCAATGCGCCACCGACTTTTCCCAGTAGTCCAGTCCGACCAAATACCATATAGGCAGCAGCTATCAAAGCACCTATTCCCCAACCAGAGATTTTCCCCGAAGCAAGATTGTTGAAAAAATTACCAAACATATTGGTTCCGTTGCCTCCAAACAGGTTGCCGATGAAAGAGCTGATGCCTTTCAATGTGTCCCCAAAAGTTCCCAGCAATCCTTTTGTTTCCGCTGCGGTGTCCTTAATTTCTGAAATGACCTTGTTTGTGGTGTCCTTTACTTGCTCTACCGTGTTTTCACCTGTATAGCCGTTTACGACATCGTGCGCAAAGTCTCCAGTTCCATCTGTCCCACCACGGAGCGTTTTACCTACAGCTGTGCCAATGGACTCGTCTGGATGCGAAAGTTTCTGCCATCCTGCGAAAGTTGCCACACTTGCAACTGCTGTGGTTTTCGGATTTTTTGCGACAGCGCCAACAACGGAACTGCCGCCTTTCCATAGCGTGGACGTTACTTTAACTCCACTTCTCCATAGTTTGGGTATAACCCTTGTCGCTAATGATAACCAACCCATATCTTTCTATTTTTTAGGTTTTACACTCTTTGCATTTACTCTCCACACACTCAGACAGTCTTCTATAATTCCTGCCTTACCAGTTCTATGTGGCAAGGAACCATATTCAATGTTGTGCCACACAAGTCCCATATTCGTGCATCTGACAAGTTTTGTCAATGTTGCTAACTGATAGTTCATGTCCTTTAGCTGAGGACGGATAGAGAACACCAGTTCTATGCGTTGCTTCTCGGTCATCTTATTGTTGATACACACCTGACGGATTGTATTGACGATGCCGACGCTCTTGTTTATGATGCTGACATAAATGTCGTTACGCTTGTTGTGCAAGGCTACAGCCACGGCATTTGTCGGTGCATTGCCAATCTGTGCAGACAACTTGTTCATGTTCTCACACAGATGATTGATCTCATAATAGAAACCATATGTTTGTGCAGCGTATGAGATGATGCTACGGAAGGAATTCAGATAGTTGTCAAACTGCGTCTGATAGTTGGCTGTACTCTCCACTTCCTGCTTCAGCCATACATGTCCCTCGGTTTCTGCTGCCATAGTTTTCAACTGTGAGTTGTATTGCGACTTTGCCTTGTTGGTGTAGTCGATAATCATACCGGTCAAGACTGGATCCATCTGTGCATAGCTTCTTGTAGGATTCATCCATACGAGTAAGCCAAGTAATATGGGTAATACAATGGTCTTCATACGCTACTTTGAATACAGTGAAACTTCCTTGGCATAACGCTTCCAATGTGACAATGACTGCAATGCCACTTCATGCTTGTCCCTTTCGATCATTCCTGCTGTAGCTCGGTTCCAGACATCACTCATCCGGTAATGACGTATACTGATATACAACAAATGCAGCTTATGTGAAAATGAGGACAGCTTGTCTTCCAGTTCCCATAAGGTTTTGGAACGTTCGGCTCCAGTGAGCATATTGGTTGATCCGCCTTTGGCAATGGCATCCTTTAACAATGTGAACACCGACAGCATTTCTGTAGTTGTTTCCATATAGAGATTGTTCATGCTTACAGTAGCGGCTATACCTTGAGGGTTGTTGTTGACAGCTTTTCTTAGTTTTCCAAGTGTCAGCAATATGCGCACGCCATCATCATAGATGTGCGTAGCTGCCTTTAATGCGGAAGCGTAGTTTGTGGCAGTTTTCAGATAACTGTTGTAATCTTTCTCCCATTGCTTCATCTTGGTAAATTCTCCTGCCATCACATTTTGCGCCAGTGCAGTATTACGCTCCGCTTGGGTTTCCGACTTGACGGTTCCGTTAATGAGATTGTTGCCAGTAGCGAGGATTGTGTATTCGCCAGGGTTCGAGGTTACAACCTGCCCATATGTTCGGCTGCTTGTTATCAACAGCAGTATCAATGCAACAACAGACACAATGAGCCATTTACCGTTGGCATCATCTTTACCAAAGGGAAACAAACGATTTTCCAATTTGCGGAATGTTTTATGTGTTCGTAAATTCATGTATGTTGTGATGCTTTTTGTTTAATTCAACTCGTTCTCGTATCGTGGGAATCAGGTCCACCTTATTGCTAATGCCTACAAGGTCAAGACGTGGGTGGGTTCTATCTCCGCTATAAATGCTGATTGTTTTAATACCCAATAACATCTGGAGGAAGGAACGCTGCTCACTGTAATCTATGACCCTGTACAATTCAATGAAATCCCTGCTACAAGAGAAGACTCCACACTCGTATTTCAACTGCTCCGATGTGATTACATATACCGTTCGAGTCACATACAGATACCGATAGAGCAAGTAAAGGATTAAGATGACGGCTACACCTATTATATAAGGTGGCAGCCACCTTGGAGTGAGACCGTCATAACCTGCCAATGCAACCAGGACAATAACACCGGCAATAGTCATTCCTTCTTCTGTGTAGAACTGCATCACTGAAGGATGTATTCTTATGGATGGATATGATATGCTCATATTATCTGCCTATATTGTGACGGTGCTTCTTCTCATCACTCTCGCTGATTTCAATCTCACCGTCGCTGTTAAGGTCAATTCCTGCACTTACAGTCCTATCGTCTTCACCGCCTTGACTTTTTTGCACAATCCGTTCTGTTTCTTGACGGATTAGCTGGTCATTCCAATCTTTGCTGCCGTCTTCAGGGACTTCACGGACAACCGTAAGGTTTGGCAGGGCATAACTTTCACGTTGTGTAGGATGGAAGAACTGTACGGAATAGGACTTTACCGCTTCATATGGTGACTCTCCGTGACTGACCAAAGCATTGCTGTTTCTCGTGCCAAAGGCAGGATAGAGATTGAGCTCGTTATAATTGTCAAAGTCTATATTTGACACATAACCTTCAGGGAAATGCTTTTCAAGGAACTCCGTTACAAGTGTTTCCTCTTCCTCTGTCAATCCTTCATAGTCACCATTTTCAATAGCGCAGATAGCCCAATCAGGGATGTCGTATGTGCCAAGGTCTTTGAGATGCCCCTGCTCGCTTCCGATACATAGCTTCTCTTTCATCTTGTTGACATACTCTTTATGCAAGCGGTTGGCTTTATCCAATTGGTCTTTGACATCGCCTTCATAACACAGTCCACTGTATTTCATGGACATGTATTCCTCCGCTTCCGTTTCATACTTGCCATATAGTTTGCCAACATCATCAGGCAAAAAGTCTTCATTACCTGACAGAAAGTTGTCTTTATCCATAAGCGAGCCCATGTATTCCGCCATGTCTTCACCATATTTTGGGATGCTTTCCTTGACGTGTTTAAGCTCCGTATTGAAATTCAAAACGAACTGTTTTCCTGCCATGTCATTGTCGAAACATAAGTGGTGACAGGCATTCTGAGCTTCTTTGATTACTCCACGGAACTGCATGACGGTTGGGTTGCCGCCAGTTGAGAGGAAAACCGCATCGGCGAGTGACTTGTCCTTGTGTGCGCATAATTGGTAATATGCCATTGCATCATAGGCACTTTCAAACCACAGGACATCTTTTGCATCTTTCAGTTCCGTACCATTAGGACTTGCTATCCATAACCCTTCAGACGAATTGCTGCCAAGAGCCTTTCCTTTGTAGCCGCTTGTGCCGTCAAGACGTGGCTTGCCTCTTTCTTCAAAACCGACAACGGCAGTCTGCCCTGGTACATACTGTGGGAAGGATAAATTTTTGAAATACCGTCCTTTCTGTTCCGAAGCCTGTCTTGTGGCAAGCATGAACGATGAGCCAAAGGCTTTTTGAGTGGCAATATCTATCATGCGACTCTTGAAGAATGGATAGAACTTCTTGATGTTCTCCATATCGTGCTTTTTGAATTTTAGGACTGTGTAATCCTTAATGTCAAAAGGCTTGACGTTATGTCTGGGTTCTATGATGTTGCGCATATCGTATTCTATTGGATTGTTCAGTAGACGGTTACAGACAAGATTTACAAGATGATGCGGATTGATACCGGCATGGTATTCCTGAAAGCAATCTGGATGCTCCGTGATAAAAGAAATGACATTGTACACTTTCTGCTGTGGCGGTTGGAAACAGCATTTTCCGTTTGCTGTCACAATGAACTTGTCTCCTCTGACCCGGCCTCCATTGCTGTCAAGACGTACATATGAGGGATAGCGCAAGCCATCACGTCGATAGAAGTGATAGCCTGCGTCCTTCAACACGTCTTGAATGTCAATCCGTGCCTTGAAATCGTCGTATGATAATTGGTCTGCCAAAATTATAGTTAGTTACTTTGACTGCATTTTATGGTTCCCACTCCAAAGGAACGAATTGGCATGCGGAACGTCCTGCTGAGATTTGTAACATCGGAACATTATCCCAAGCTGCACACAGGAGTTCGATTCCGTTTTTCACCGGCTTCCAGACAATACCATTGAATTTGAAGATGCCCTTGTAGAAATCGATAAATTCCACTCCAAGGTCTTTCTCAATAAGCTGAATCTCTTCTGGAGATACGCTATACTGTTGTTTTCTCTTTTTCTTTTTGCTCATTGCTTTATATTTTAAGTTGTTTATCTTCCATGTCCCATACCGTGGCTGTGCGCACCGGCGTTGAGCCCTGCCTCAAAAGCTCTTTCTGCAATATCCTGCGGTGAGTCAACTCCCGGCTTGACATATATGCGTCCACTACCATGAACTTCTTGGTGAATCTCTGGGGATGGATGGGGATGCTTGATATGCTCAACATTGTGTGCGATGTCTGCGCCAATATAGGTTGCTTCACTCATAGCGGTAAGTCCGGCACCCAGGAATGCTCCCAAGTTGAACCCTTGACGCATTTCCGGCCTGGTTTTCATGTCAACCTCATTGAATATCTTTGACATCATGCGTTGGCGTTGATAGTCATCCACGGCCATGAACTTGTCGTATTGCTTCTTGCTGATTTCATGCGTGATAACTTCTCCATTGATGACCGCACTCATACGGTAGGTGAACTTCTCGTCGTCTTTTTGATCTTTTTGAGGTTGCTTGGCTTCCTGTTGAACTTTTGAAGGAACCTTTTCCACCCAAATATCACCGACTTCAACTTCACGGCCATGTTTACCTTCTCGATACCACCCCTTACGCTCATTCATGGCTTCAAGGTCCTTGCCATTTGCGTAACCTTGTTCCGGATTTAGTGTCGGTGCAAAATGCTGCTCATTTTCCAACGGGTCACTGACAACTTGCACATCTTCCTGGAGTTGTTTGCGGAAAGACTCTTCCACTTCTGGCTTCAATGTGATAGAGATGCGCTCTTTACTGTTGAGCATATCCATCGTTACCTTGTCTTTGAAGTCTCCGCTGATGGCATTGTTCAAGATGCTCAGACGCTCGTTGAGTGAAGTACTCTTCAACGAGTTGTCTGTCAGTTTCTTGACTTCGTTGTCTGTCAGGTCATAAACGAAATCCTGCAGTGTGCCATTGGATTGTACAGTCAGTGTCTTTTTGTCGGCATCCACAATGATACCATGGGATGAAAGCACTTCTTGCCACTTTTCATTTGTGAAATAAACATTTGAGGTTATAAGCTCCTTGTATGGCTTGGCTGGCTCTTGGGGTCTTGGACGTGTTACCACCGCAGGAAAGTAGGCTTGCATATCTTTCAGTGGATCCACACTCTGACTTTTGCTATCACCTTTGTAGTAATAACCATAACTGCCACTTTTGAGTTCTCCAGAACGTAAACGTCCATCGGAATGTTCTACAACCATCGGTGAAACGGCAATGCCGCTCATTCTACGCAAATGGAAACCTTCCTGCATTCTTGGTGTCCAACCTAAAAAATCCCTCCCAAAGGCGTGTGGCGGAATATTGGGATGGCGCTCATAGAATCTTTCTCTATAACCATGAAGTCCCATGGCAACACGACCGTTGACATTTCTTGCTGCCACATAGGATGACGGCATATCGAAATCCTTTCCAACGATGTTGTTAAACGTCTTGTAGGCATTCTTATTGGCATAGTTGGTTCCACCGTCAGCGAGAGCCTTAAACTGCTTCTCGTTGATGGGGTATTCCAACAATGGAGAGTCATGTCCCTGTACCAACAACTTGTATTGGTCTTGCTCTACGACAAGTTGGGCTTTCATACCATTTCTGCGGAGAAGGTCTTGTAACTGGTACGAGAGTTCTCCACGATAAGGCAAAGATTCTGAACGGATGCTCATAGTCGCTTCTGTTTAAGTGATTAGTTGCTGATACTCTCTTCAAAAAGCTCTTCACGAAAGTCCATGAAGGCTTTTGCAGATTCTACGGAGGTTGGTGAAAGTCCCTCGTCCTTGCAGAACTGGTGATAGTCTTCTGTTACCTCATCTGATTGCTGTAATACGAAATCAACAGCAGTGATGTTCCCTGCTTCGTATTCTTCGCGCAGGGTGTCATAATCGGGATAATTCATTGGCATTTTGTTTTAATTTAATGATTGGTTTATCTTGTGATTTGTCGGGCATCATCGTATGCTTCACTATTTGAGAAGGTATGTCCGACAGAAATGTTCTGAAGACTCTCCTTAGGTATACCAGATTGACGTGCTTGTCTTTCCAGAGCTTCCAGAATGTCTTGTGTAAAATTCTCCTCTGGAACATACTCCAACATTCCATGTCTGTTAACCCAACATCCATCATTGCCAAAATTATATTCCGGCATGGATTTATGAACAACTCGTTTCCATTGTGCTGCACCACCAGGAATTAAGACCACACCCTTTTCTGAAAAGAGGTCTATACCTATGGTGATATTGGCTGTCACTTTGTCCTCATCGGACATTTCAGTAGTGACCAGCTCGCCTTTCCAAAATCCTTGAAGCTCACTCTCCGATAGATCAAACTCATTGGTGACTGTCTGTAGGTTTCGGCCAATAATCTGTGTAGGGGCATAGACTACGCTGTTTGTCTCTTTATCCAATTGGACAAATGCCTTTACCTTTCTCTTGTTTTCCGTTCCATCATCCAACAAGACGGCTTCCTCCACTTCTGAAACGATGGTCTTTCCTTCCAGAAGCAACTGCCGGTCTTGTTTCAAGAAATTTGAAAGGTCTGCTTCCTTCAGTTTTGGCGAAAACAACACATCTACACCATCTTCTACTTCTATGAGGCAGAATTTGGCGTAGCAGTGAGTGCAACCAAACGGTTGCTTGATTGATATGGGTAATAATGGGGACATTCCACCCATCTCAATATTCTCGTGAACATAATCAGGGAGGTCATAAATCATGTTCTCAGTGAGTCCGAACTCACCGAGAATGTCAAATGGATATTCGTCCCTATGAAATCTTTTATTCGTCATAAACGTATTTTTGTGAATGTAATCTTTAGCAAAGTTACTTTCGTTTATGTTCACTTATATAGAATTATGCTCAATCCATTGAGATTTGTATGGTTTTTCATTCATTGGTTCTATTCATCACACCGAATAGAACCAATAAAGCTGTTTTGCTCAATATATTGCGCATTATAAGATTGCCTTATTATATGTAATGCTCATGTGATTTATCTTTGCAACATGAAAAGAATACTCATATCAGCAATCATAGTTCTATTGGCATTCAACACTGCTTGTATCGCACAAATTTCATCAGGACGATTTTATTCATTGGGTAATACGAATTTAAAGAGAACAAGCGTGAAGAATGTACACCTTGACGATCCGAATGACAGCATTTCGTCACCATCGAGTCCTGTACTTCCAGAGCAGAATGCCAGTACAGAACAGTCATCTTGCTCTATTGAAGAGTTGAAATCTTTGATAGAAAAATATGAACGAGAAATATCTTTAAGAAAAAGCACAAGTCGTGTTCCATCAGTCGGTAACAGCAAAAGAATACATAGCTATCGTCAATGGAACCCAAGAGAACTTAATCTGAAGAATTTGACTGACGTAATAACTGAAGTCGGTCTCTCAAACAAATTATTTGTTCTTGCGCAAGCAATGCTGGAAACTGGAAATTTCAGCAGCAGGGTCTGTAAGGAATACAACAACCTATTCGGCTTGTATGACAGTAAGAACAGGGATTACTATCGCTTTGAAAGATGGGAAGATAGTGTGGTGGGTTATGGGAAGATGATACAGTATAGGTATAAGGGAGGAAACTACTTGAATTTTCTCAAACGAATCGGATATGCGGAAGACCCTCGATATATCACCAAAGTAGCAAAGATGGCAAAGTCAATATACAATAGATTATTTTGCGACTAATGCTCAAAATATTATTATAATCGAAAACGCACATTTTAATAAATCACCCATAAATACATTGCTCAATATTTTGATACGTGAGAAAATTTTTATACCTTTGTATATGAGGAATCGCCTCGTTGCTCTTGTTGTCTGCTTAGGCGTGTTTTCACTTTCCCAAAGTATAGCACAGACCAATAGACATTTTCCGTTCAACACAGTCGGGGATGCTTATGGTAAAAACAGAAACAAGGATGTTAAGGATAGAGCTGTTGATGCTTTAGATGAAGTTGCGAATGTTGAAGACATCACCAATCCACCAATGGATAGCATCAGAAAGTTTGTGCCGTCTGTTTCATTGCCATTGAAGCATATCCAAGTCAATTCACCATTTGGAGTGCGGAAAGACCCAATGAACAAGCGGACAAAACGCATACACAATGGGCTTGACTTGAAAGCGAAGTTTGAGGAGGTGTATTCCATGCTGCCAGGTGTGGTTACGGCTGCTTCATACTCCACAAATGGTGGGTATTATGTGACCATCAATCATGGCATATGTGTATGCTCCTACCTACATCTGTCAAAGATATTGGTAAGGACAGGACAGCGTGTCACGGCAGGATATATTATCGCCATCAGCGGAAATTCTGGTAAAAGGACGACAGGCCCACATCTTCACATTTCATGCAGATGGAAAAATGAGAGGGGCAAATTCTTTAATCCAATGTTGATACTGAGGTTTGTTACAGAACAATTATTAAATAAGGAGTGAACATATGGGACCGATATTGATAATCATTGCAGTGTTGCTTGTCATTGCAAAACACGACAAAACGAAGAAACGCCACAAACGAACGTTGTGGGGCAAATCCGATTGGGAGAAAACTTGTGATGATGGTGGCAAGTTTTTTGGTTGGTAATTATGCATCAAAATATACTTTTAGTTTATTCCGAGGCGAAATTTCTAACCAGTATGTTCTAATCTAATCAAGTATACATACAAAATCCCAAGCCAGTAGTTGACTTGGGATTATTTTGAATGTCAATATTGTGGTATAATGGACTCTTCCAATAAAAAAGGAATGACACCAACATACATTATGCCATCATCATCCGTCCATAATTTGGAGTTACCATCAAGAATTACCATTTTCTTAAAGAAATCCCCTGAGTTCTTTAGAGAAAATGTTTCTTGGTTCTTTTTCTCAACAGTATCTACATTCAATGCAGATTGGATGTAAATCTTTTCACGTCCTGTATTAACGATAAAATCGATCTCATATTGTGACTGTTTCTTCTTGCCATCAATAACACGTGTCAGTTCTACGACTCCAACATCGACGCGATATCCTCTACGTATTAGTTCTATATAAATAAGGTTCTCCATTAAATGAGATTTTTCTTGTTGGCGGAAATTCAGTTTCGCATTTCTTAATCCCATATCAATGGAATAATACTTCTGAGTGTTGTCGAAGTATTTCTTTCCTTTGATGTCATACCGTTTGGCACCCAAGAACAAATAAGCATCTTCAAGATAGTTGATGTAATTCTTGATAGTATGGTCAGATGTTTTGCGCTTCATCAAAGAACCGGCTGTATTGGCCAAGTTATGGGTATTGGTTAGTGAGCCTACTGCAGAATAAAGCGAGTCAATAAGTGCGTCCAACACTTCATCATCCTTTAAATTATACCTTTCAACAATATCTTTAATGTACACATTCTTGTGAAGGTCGTAAAGGTATTTCTGTTTTTCAGACTCACTTTGCTCCAAGACTGCTGACGGCATTCCCCCATAGGTTAAATACTCTTCAAGTGCATCAGCTTTTTCAAGTCCAGACACTTCATAATATTCTTTGAAGGAAAGTGGATATACTTTTATTTCTGATCCTCTATCACGGAAATTCGTCACAATATCAGAAGACAGCATTTTAGAATTTGAACCAGTAACATATATGTCCAAATTCTTCCGTGCCATAAGGTCATTGAGAATGTCATAGAACGTTGTGTAAAGCATATCCTTGTCGTCCTCAGACACAAGGCTTTCGTCTATATCAGTGTTTTTTACTTTTATAGACAATTGTATCTCATCGATAAAAACATAGTATCGTTTTTCTTCGTCACATGCTTTATCCATGATGTATTCATAAAGCACATTCGGATTTCTGTACTTTATGTTCGCTTTTCTATCTAATGCGATTTCTATGAAGCAATCTTCAGAAACACCCTCTTTCTTCAGATAATCTTTATATAATGTCGATAACAGAAAAGATTTGCCACAGCGTCTAATGCCAGTGATTATCTTTACCTTTCCATTCCAACGCTTACTTATCAAAGCTTCGATGTATTTATTTCTTTGAATAACCATATATTACTCATATTACTGCAATATCAGTCGTACTGTTTGACCTTTTTTGCAGTGCAAAGTTATGGAATTTAATTTAAGTAAGCAAGTTTAAGGCAACTTTATTGCTATTTATGGGTTAAAATCCAGACAAAATGTGTTTCTTAAAAGATATGGTACTGCAAAAACAGCCGTATATGCGACTCTTTTTGCAGTACATATTGTTTGGACAATTACTTCTTATTGAACTCCTGTATCTCGGCAATCATGTCCTTAACTTCCTTATTGATTTTCAAAAAGTTGGCGTACAAGATACGTTCTTTGGCTTCTACAGAAGGGAATTTATAGAACTTTGGAAGTGGGTATTTGGCGTAGTCTTTTTCCTCATTGCCAATCTCCTCCATATTGAAGTCGGTCTTGCAGAAGAATTTACTGGTTTGGAACTCTTCTGCTTCTTGAATGTCCATACTGTCACCACGTCCTGTTTTGGTCTTGACAAAATCTCTTGCAGTCTGACCGCATATCCAGCCAGTTGGCATATCAGCAATCTTGGAACCAGGAACAAGTGAATCCATGTTTTCATTGATGTTGATGGAGGTACGGTCTCTGTCGATAGTCACACCTTTCTTTAACTGAACAACCTTGCCGAAGATGTCATTGGATAGCCATTCAAGTGTTTCCTTGGCTCGTGCAGAACCGCTAACAACATTACCGACGGTCGTGATAATCTTCTGCATACCAGTCTTGCCATAATCAGCTTCGAGCTGTGGCAATTCCTGAAAGCCCAAAGTGACACTTACCTTATTACTTCGTGCCGTACCTATCAAGCGGTCTATCTTGTGAAAATAAAGTGTCGGCAACTCGTCGACGATGATACTGACTGGCACATTCTTGCCTTGGCCTGTATTTACTCTCGTTACAAGTCGGTTCAAAATAAGTGCATTTAAGGCTCCGATGATGCTTTCCATCTCTGGGTCATTAGCTATGAGCAGATAGCTCGGATGGTTTGGGTCACTGACCTTCAGGTCGAAGTCATCACCTTCTTTACTAAAAATCCAATACGACTCCTTTGTTGCCAGTCGGGATGTGAAGACTCGAAGGGTTCCTATCATACCTTCAAGCTGTTCCATAGCCTTATTGTCAAAAGCCGTTCTGAAAGGACCAAGAAGAGGAGCTACCTCCGTGTCGGTCATCAAAACCTCAAAGATAGTCTCATAGCTCTCATTCAGAAATGACAGGATATGAGGCATATCACTATACTTTCCCAACCAATAAGCAGGTTCCTTGACGTTGCCCATTGCATCACGGACAACACCTGTTGGCTTTATCATGCCGGTTTCAGGGTCAATGGTCTTGTCGTAGTTCATCTCCTGTCCATTCTCATCGTAAGGTCGCTTCTCATAATTACAGAAGAAATAGATACAAGCAGCTAAGAAGTTGACAGCTGATGTTTGGAAGAACTGGTCACTTCCACCACCACCTTCTTTCTTACCTTTCTGCAATGACTCCAACAATGTTTCAGCTGTTTCACTGGCTGCTGCAAGATTGCTGATGTATTTCAGCTGTATAGGATTCACCCTACGGCTGTATTCCACATTGACGAAGTTGATGATATTGAAAGCACAGCCTTTTGGCGTAAGTCCTGCTTTTTTGTTTATCCTATAATGGTAATATAACTTTTGAGCAAGGGTTGGAAACTTGTAGTCGTAGGCGACAATAGCGAAGCCTTTGGCACTATGCTGACGGATGAACGGCTCGATGATGGAGAATGTCTTACCAGAACCAGGAGTACCAACGACCCATGTTCCTCGGAAAGGATTTACGATATTGACCCATCCTTTCCGGAACTTCCCCTTGTAATAGTAACGCATGGGGATATTAACGCTGTACTTATTGCTGACTTTATCTTTCATCTGCTCAAAGCTTTCATTTTCAAAATTGAAACGGTCTTTCAAGAGTCCGTCCTTCAAATATTTTGATATGTTATCGAGAGCGATTTGACAAAGGACAGTACCAACAATTGACATGAAGAAGTACAACCATGTACTGCTATATAGGGTGAAGAAATTGGGTGTCCAATGTTGGTAAAAGACCCATACTGAAAGGAACATCAGGACAATGCCAATAGAAATAGGATAGATTACCATTTTCTTGGCATTGAACTCCAAATGCTTCTTGTTTCTGGTTCCTATGCAGGTTATGCAGATAATCAGCAACGTCATCACCTTACTGTGAAGCAGATGACCGTTCTGATACACATCCAACAATTTAAGACGGTCGTGGATTTCTACGAGAATGCCGCCCCAATGATCCAACACATCGGGGGTTATGGCATACTCGAAGAACTCGACTATCAGCGAAACGTATATGAAAGTACGAAATACCTTATAAAGGGTTTGAAGGTTTTTGCTTTCTTCCATGCGGATTACTCTTCCTTGTTTAACTTGATACTTATAATCGGTCGTGTCGCATAACTGCTATGCTTGTCAGCCATCTCGAAACGACCAGAGGACAGGCTGTATCGCCACGCTCTATCGGTCTCGGCACCATCACACTCCGTACTGGTCCAATACCAACACTCATTTTTGTCAAATGGTAGAGGCATACCGCCACACTTCTCGATGGTTGAGTTTATCACATCTTTTGAAACGTAAAGCTTGTACATCTCTGCCACAGACGGGATGAAGAACTTTGGACTTACGCTTTTTGCTATCGGTGACTGCACCTGAAAATACCTGAGCTTTACGGTGTTGCTTTCACCGTCAAACTGCATGATGTCGGCAGACGTACCTTGCGCAAAGTAAGTTGTGTCTGGATCTATGAACTCTTTACCCGGATAGTCATTCAATGCAACAGCATACGCTTTTCCAGAGAAAACACCTTCCGTATCCACAAAAAAGAGCACAGCCTCTGGTGTATTCCCTTTGGAAATACAGTTTTCATATGACATGATTTCTCCATTGGAGCAATAGACCATACCAGGCATCCACGAGTGCCAGGAGGCATCCTCGTAGATGTGGTTATCACACGAACTTACAAAAGGGAGTGACATAAGCAGTCCCATGATATACTTGTTTATCTTCATTGTTTTCCTTTTTATCTTGAACATGTAGGTAACTTGAAACCTAACACAACACCTGTGCGGAACAAGTCCTTGCCGTTGATGCAAACATCCGACTTCACCTGCCAATATAATTGCCAGCCATGTCTGAGAACATAGTTCCGCTCATAGCCTACATTAGCCCAGCCAACAACCTTTTTGGTGTCACTACCGATACCGCCACCTAACCGTAGGCTTCCATAAGCATTCTTTGCACGATACACGCATGGTTTGTAGGCAATACCTAATCCCCATGTGCGATAGTTGCGCCAGAATGAGTCTTTCGTAATATGCCCGACTGTATTATCTTTGGCATATTTGACATAGCCATTCAGATAGTATTCCCAAGCATTGTGATTCTTTGTCTCGTGCTCTACAGAAATCGTTGCGTCAAAGCCACGCTCATAGAGTGCGCCAACTCCAAGTGAGATACGGTTGCTATTGCTTTGCGCAAAACCAACAGATATTGAAAATACAAGGCAAATGGTTAATGCCACCACCTTGATATTATGAATGATGTCCATACCGTTAACCTTTAATATTCATATAACAATGCCTTGTTGAAAGAGTCTGCATTAAGCACATCCTCATATTCCACACTAAGGCTGATGGTTCTGCCACTTATCTGTTGTTCACTCAATTCTATGGTGAGTATCTTGTCATTTGGAAAAGTCATTTTCTTTACCACAAGTACGTTCCTATAACCATAGAGGAACGACTGGGTATTGTCCAACATAAAGTCCGGCGTGAGTTCTATGGTCTGCACAGTAGTTGCCTTAGCTGTTTTCTTATCATTGAGCTTAACCCTTAGTTGGTCAATGTCAAAGCGGATATTGGTTCTGTTCTCAACAGAAAAATCCAAAAAGAAATACTCACCAACGCTGTAGATGTTATTCAGACGCATTGTCATACGGTGCTGTTTGGTGGAAACATTGCGATAACGAGCCGGAGAAGACCATATCTTTCTTGCATATCTTGCCATATCCTCTGTTGACATGCTAACGGCAGGGTTGTTGTACGCCACACGCTCGTCAATCTCTATAGCCTTATCCGTAACGGCTTCTTCCTTGTGCGATGTGTATATCAACGCATACTGGCTGCGGTATCGCTCTGTCACAATGGTAACAACAGCCAAGATGTCTCCGTCTCGGTTTACCTCCACGCCTTCCTTGGGCTTCAGGCGAATGGTATTGTTGATCGGTTGGTCACCAACAACCTTGTCGGTACTGATGTCTACAAAACGTACCGGCTCACTGGCAGTGATGACGGTGGTGATATTCTCATTGACAGTAAGAAGCTGCATGCCATCCATCGTTTTCTGGGCATTTGATTGTACTGCCGTCAATAAAGCCACTATCATAACGGCACAAAAATGTTTGAATGTTCTCATTATGTTTTATTGTTTTCGTTCCAATGATTATATTTATTTTCTTTTCTCTCTGCTGTTTACCAAATACACTTGTGTTCCATATTTTACCTTAACCTTATTCTTTCGAATGTTCTTGGATAGGGCATTGGCTGCTTTTTGATAAGCGTTTTGTAGGGCTTGCATTCCCCATTTACCAGTAGAACTTGTCGATGATCCGTCATTGATGTTCATATTCTGGCTAACAGTACCGCTGACAATATCCTTTGCTGTTTCCGAGAAACTGCTCTTGGGGACATATAATCCTTCAAGTCCATCCGTGTCATAAATACTAAGATTGACTTTTACAAGTTCATCGTTCACCAGAACACTTTTGACTGTACCCTTGACACGCTGTTGACCAAAACCATTCAAAGTGCAATACAGATAATTCCCTTTGGCGATAGTTCTGTCACCAATATCTATGTCATCGAGGAGTCTCAGTCTGACACGGCTTCCATCAACCGCCTTGACATCCTCGTCTACTATGGCTCTGATAAGCTTATGTTCTGGTTCGTTGGAAACGATGGTATTGAAATAGTCAGAGGTCTCTTTCTGTTTCTTGACAACCTCTTCAGCTTTGGCATCTTCTGAAATCTCACTAACAGAATGCTCGTTTACGACCTTTTTGTCTTCATTGTCGTTCTTCTTGACTTTTTGAGCGGACTGATTGTGGTATTCCTCAGAACTTCCTTCTGTGGTTCCGACATGAGATTTGCCCTCATTCTGAGCTTCTTCCAATGCCTTGCGGAGATTTTCAAGGGTTTGTTCCTCGTCTTCAGTATTGCCACTAATCCGTGATCCAGTGACGTTCTCGTCTTTTGCCTGTTGCTCCTTAATCTGTGCTTGTAATCTACGCAGTCTTTCCATGGATTGCTGCGCTTCATCACTTTGCTGATCCATAGCGGCAACCTCGGCATCACTATATTGTGAATTGTATTCCTCTTTTTGGTCTTCATTGCCCCTCTCTATGTTCTCTACAGCTGACTCGTCTTTTATCTTGCCGAAATTGTTGACCATATTACTATACTTGTCACCGATACCGTCACCTTTGAGGTTCGCATCTGGCAACTTGTCATTATAGTATTCCGTTGTCTGCATCTTATTGTTCACCTCCGCCTTTTCTGTGTCGAAAAAACGAAAGAAGAAATACCCAAAGAACAGGAGAGGAAAATAGATGATGGCAGGGAGCATATATTTCGGCTGCCGAAAGTTTATCTTGTCTTTAATGCCCATATTCTTCTCTTTGAACGTTGTTGTTTGTTTTTATTTCTTTTCTCTCTACGTCATTGGCATGATGGCGATTGAAGTGTAACTCTTTCTCCTGACGTACCACTGCACTTGACGGCTTGCTTCGGTAACTGACAGCTGTTGACATTCTGTAAAGGTTCAAGCCAACACTGAAAAGGACAAATCCGAAAATCAGGCACAGGAAAAGCTTGGGGTAGGTGGATGCAAAATGCTGAACTTTAGCAGCCGCCTTATCCAAACGCATAGTCCTTGCAAAGGACTTCCCGGCTTCAACGCCTTCTTCATGGCGTTTCTTGTAGTTGGGGTCATCCTTGTCCGGGACTTTCTCCCCTAATATTACTTTCTTGATATTCATACGCTGTATGTTTAATAGTTGGATTTTGTTTTCTGGTCAATGTCCTTGTTCAGAATAGTACGCCAGTTGACTATGAGCAAGCCATGAGGATTGTTCTCCGTTCTTGGCACCCTCTTGACAAAACCTTCAGTAACGAGTTCACGCATCAGAACAGATGTACGTCGCTCTATACGTTGTCTTCCATAATATATGAATGACATATTCTCTTTATTGAACTTGATACTATCACAGAAAATGCTGAATACGGCACTGGTTCCCATGATGTTTCCATAGAAGCCTTTCTCCTTCAACGCATTATACTGTGCAAGTCCGCTCTCATCAATGAGATACATAGCCTTCTCCATCGTATATTTGATGTACTTGTCATCTGGAGCCAATGTGAAGAAATAATGGTGGAACATTTCTACATGGCTTTTGGCTTCCACATCCAGGGTCTCTTCCATTGTGCTGCGGTTTACAAGTATCGGCACATTGCCATCAAGTACATAGATTTTCTTCTGTGCATCATCAACCATTGTTCGTGCAGTCCAGATGCTGCCAAGAGAAATGACCACACATCCAACGAGAAACAAGGAACAGAGGATAAGCACAAGCTTGATTTTGTTCTCTAAATTTTTTATTACCATATTGTTTACTTTTTTCGAGATTGTTAAATGCCGACTACACGACTGGCTGATTGTCTCATTGATGTAGCAATACCCTCACCAAAACTTCTTGTTGAGAAAGCTGTGTCACCTTCTGGTATCATCCATGCTGCAAGGTCAGGAACAAGGTTGAGACATTTCAAGGCAACAACACTTGCAGCCATCAGATAGCCAGCGGAGAAGAATGCGTTTTGCAGATAATTGACAACGGTCTCATCCGTAGCGGTAACAGCTGCAAGGTCATTGTACTGGATATTGATGACAATATCAAACAACAGCAATACATAGAAGCCTACGAAGTAGAGGATATTATGGCGTAAAACAAAGTCGTAATAAATCAAAGAAAATATACGTTATCACATTGATACACAGACATTTCTTTGATTTGATTTCTTTTATTTCCTTGACTGTTAAAAATCTATTTTTGGTGCATTTTTGTTGCACGTTTGTTACGCGAAACAAAATAATCTTTATAACTTTGACCTCAGAGAAACCCGAATGGGGGCATAAAATAGAAACAAATAAAAGCATATAACAGCATGGGAAGACAAAAGAAAGTATCAAAACCGAAAGAGCCTGTTCGCATTCGTCAGCGCAAGTTGAAGAATGGAAATATCAGCCTCTATCTCGACATTTATTCGGATGGTGTCAGAAAATACGAGTCGCTGTCGCTCTACCTCGTTCCAGAGAAAGACCCGATTTCAAAAGACCAGAACAGGCACGCTATGCAAGTGGCAAACAAGGTGAAGTCTGAAAGAATATTGGGGCTGCAGAACCGTGGCATCAAACAATGGGAGAAAATCAAGCAGGAGAATATGCCACTGCTGACTTGGCTCTGCAAATATGAGCAGTCGGACGGCAACTTTGCCAAATCCACATTGAAAGGCAGAAAGGAGATGCGCCACAAGATAGAACAGTACCTTGCCACGACTGGCGACATCAATATCTGTTTGTCAGAAATAGATATTGATTTTTGCCGTGGCTTCGTGAAGTTTTTGAAAACGGCACATCATGGAGTGAAGAAAGACGCTACAGCTGTTATCAGTCAAGGTTGCGCACATCATCATCAAGCGGTATTCAATGGAGCGTTGAATAAGGCAGTGCGTGAGGGTATCATAGCAAGCAATCCAATGAAACTGTTGGATGCTAAGGAGAAGCATCAGCCAGCCGAAAGCGTAAGAGAATATCTGACCATTGACGAGTTGAAAGCCATTATGAAAGCGGAATGCGCCAACACGGAAGTAAAAAAGGCATTTATCTTCTCTTGCTTTGCAGGATTGCGCTTGGGTGATGTACGTGCGCTCACATGGAACAAGGTGTTTCTCGCATCTGACGGAAAGACAAAGTTTGTCCGCACGATCATGGAGAAGACAAACAAACTCGTAAATGTTCCATTATCAAAAGAGGCTCTGAACTGCCTTAATGAAAAGGAAGACCCGAACGAGCCGATATTCACTTTGCCAGGCACTCCAACGGTATGTCACGACATTCGTAAATGGATGCAAAATGCTGATATTAAAAAGCACATCTCGTTTCACTGCTCACGGCACACCTTCGCCACGATGATGCTGACACTTGGAGTTGACATCTATACAACAAGCAAATTATTGGGGCATAGCAATGTCTCTACAACACAGATATACAGTAAGATAGTGGACGAGAAAAAAGTGGAGGCGGTCAACAAGGTTGATAATCTATTTGATTAGCACTAATAAAAAAGGTAACTGAAAATGAGTATAGAGATAAGAACAAGAGTGTTAAAAAATGGCAGTCAGTCGCTATACCTTGACTGCTATGAGAATGGTAAAAGGGAATATGAGTCACTGCATTTGTACCTTGTCCCAGAGGTAAACGAAGACGCAAAGCGAGAGAACAAGAACGCCATGAAAAAGGCGGTCGCTATAAAGGCTGAAAGACTCCTTGGTATTCGTAAGGAGGCAAAGTCTTCAGATGAAACGGCATTGAGAAAGGCATCGCCTGTTTTCTATGAATGGCTGCTTGATTATCACAAGGGATTGATTGACAGCCAAGCGTATTCTCTGAACTACATCAAGAATGTATGGAAGCTGATAGCCATCATGCACCAATATATGAAATACAGCCATAAAAGTGGCATACGATTGATAGACTTCAATAAAAACGTATATGTGGGCTTCTTGAACTATATGAGGGACATCTATGTTTCGCCAAAGTCTCCAAGCAACCCTCAAAAGTTGGCACAGTCCACCATGCACCAAATGCAGACCACACTCAACACCATATTGAACAAGGCGGTCAGAAACGGTCTGATAAGTGCAAATCCTTTTGCTTCATTGGATATAAGGGAAAGGGTCAGCAAGGCAGAGAGTAATATCGTTGCATTGACAAAAGAAGAGGTCATGTCATTGGCTTCCGTTGAAACAGGCAGCCCTGCAACCAAACAATGTTATATGTTCTGTTGCTTTACAGGTTTAAGACATAGCGACATATCCAACTTAAAATGGAAGGATATTCGCCAAACTGATGCGGGATTGGCAATCTATCTGCCTCGTATGCAGAAAACCAAGCACCCCATTCTGATACCATTAGGCAAAAAGGCATTGGAATGGTTGCCCGACAAGGAAGATAAAAGTGAAGATAGCCTTGTGTTCAACACACCGCAAATCTGCAACTGTGACAGAGCCTTGAAGCACATGGCTAAACGAGCTGGCATTACAAAGGTTCTCGGATTTCACACAAGTCGGCACACTTTTGGAACGTTGGCTATCCTCGCAGGATGTGACATCTTGACTGTGAGCAAACTATTGGGTCATAAAAGTGTTAAGACAACACAGATATATGCTTCCGTAGCCATGCAGATGAGAGCGGATGCCGTCAAGCGAGTGGAAAAAGTATTTGGAAATTAGAGAAGAAAAGAAAGGGAGTAAGGAGGATAAAATCTCTTTATTCCCTTATTTCGTTCTGATTTAGCTACAAAACCACAAAAACACTCGCATAATCACTAAATATAGCATAAAACGAGCGGTTTGATGAAATAAAAGTACTACATTTGCGTTATTATAGGAAATAAAGGTTTGAAAAATGAAGCTGAACAGAATAAAACTGGTTCTGGTTGAGAAAGAAGTCTCCCAAACCGAATTGGCAAAGAAACTCGGAAAAAGTTTCAGCACCATAAATGCCTATTGCAGTAACCGCAAGCAGCCATCATTGGAATTGCTGAATGATATAGCCGATATTCTCTCTGTCAGTATGAAAGACCTCATAGTGGATAAATAAAATCGTATAGCTATGGCAAAAGATGCAAAATCAGCGTTCTGCGAGGACAGCAGGGTGAAGTTCCCCACACTCATGCACCTAATGGGTATGGGTTTCAAGTATGTTTCCTTGAAAGGACTGAAAACAAAATATGTGGAGGCTCCTAAAACGGAGTTTGACCCACTAACGAATATTTTGACGGATTATTTTACAGATGCTTACTGCACCCTAAATCCTAAGGCGGAGAAAAAGGATGCAGAGGATATGCTTGTCAAAATACAAAAGTCATTGCAGAATGACGATTTGGGCAGACAGTTCTACAATGAAATACTGTTGAATACAGGAGAAAGGATTATAGATTTGTCTTCTCCTGCCAATTTCTATAGGAATAACACATTCCAAGTTACCACAGAAATGACTTGTGGCAGCAAGGACAGCGACAACTACCGTCCCGACATAACGATTTTTGTAAACGGTTTGCCATTGGCTTTCATTGAGGTAAAGAAAGAGAATAACCATAAAGGTATACAAGCGGAAACAGACCGCATGAAACAACGTTTTGTCAATCCACAATACCGTCGCTTCTTGAATATCACACAGATAATGGTGTTCAGTAACGATATGGAATATGACAATAATGAGGTTACGCCAACTATCGGTGCTTTCTATGCCACTATCGGAAAGAAGAATACAAAGTACAACTGTTTCCGTGAGGAGGGACAGGACAGTTTCCCTACTGCACGGCATATTCACCAAGTAACGCCCGAAGAGGAAGAAGTCCTTTTGCGTGACAACAATGTGCCGCAATATAAGAACAGCAGTGAATACAAGACTAACTGTCTGGCAAATACTCCGACCAAGCGTATTTGTGACAGTCTGTTTTCTTTCAATCGTTTTCATTTTCTTTTGAAATATGGCATTGCATACGTTGACTATCCTAACGGGCTGCAAAAGCACATCATGCGCTATCCACAGTTGTTCGCCACAAAAGCTATAGAGAGGTATTTGGAGGCTGGCAAAAACAAAGGTATCATTTGGCACACGCAAGGTAGCGGAAAGACTGCCTTATCATTCTATAATGTGAAATACCTGACGGATTATTATTCTGCAAAAGGGATTGTTCCGCAGTTCTTCTTTATCGTTGACCGCTTGGACTTGATGATACAAGCCCAAAGGGAGTTTTCGTATCGTGGTCTGAAAGTCAATTCCGTGCAGGATAAGGGGGCTTTTGCAAATATAATAAGCAGCGGTTTGACTACTCAGAACAGAGAGGGTAAGCCTGAGATAACCGTAGTAAACATACAAAAGTTCTCCAACGATTCAAAGGCTTTGGCAAAGAATGCCTACAATGTACCTGTGCAGCGCATCTATTTCATAGACGAGGCACACCGCAATTACAGTCCAGACGGCAGTTTCCTTAAAAATCTCATATCCAGTGATACGAATGCCGTCAAGATAGCCTTAACAGGCACACCAATCATCAGCAAGGAGTATAATACCAAAGATATTTTCGGTGATTACATACACACCTATTTCTATAATGCGTCCATTGCTGACGGTTATACACGCCGACTGATACGTGAAGATATAGGCTCAAATTATAAAATCAAGTTGAAAGAGGCTTTGAACAGCATCCGTGTAAAGGTACACAGCGTAAAGGAAAGCGATGTGTATGCCCACCATGTGTATGTGCAACCGCTTCTTGATTATATCATAGAAGACTTGCGCACATTCCGCCAAAAGAACGAAGACAACACGTTAGGCGGTATGGTTGTGTGCAATAGCAAGGAACAGGCACAGCTCATGTACCGACTATTTCTTGAAAAGTATGCCGATGAAAGCGAACTTGACAACGAAACGGACGAGGACGGTTCAATCGTGTACAAAAGTATCAGTGCTGGCGAAATGGAAGTCAAGAAAAAGCCTTGTAAGAAAGGTTGCTATCGTGCTGCACTTATCACATACGACAGTTTCGACAAGGAAACTCGTGCCAAGTGGATAGAACTGTTCAAGGATGGCAAAATTGACTTGCTTATTGTGTTCCAGATGCTCCAGACAGGCTTTGATGCTCCACGTTTGAAGAAATTGTATCTGCACCGTATGGTCAAGGAGCATAACTTGCTCCAGACATTGACACGTGTAAACCGCCCATACAAGGACATGAAGTATGGTTATGTGGTGGATTTCGCCAACATTGAGGAGGAATACAGCAAGACAAACAAGGAGTATCAAGAAGAACTTGAACATGAGGTTGGCAAAGACAATATACAGAACACCGATCGCTTGTTGGTGTCAATGGACGAAGCCAAGAAAAGGGTTGATGAAGCCAAGAAAGTGCTTGACAACTATGAACTGGGCAATCCAGAAATCTTTTCTCGCCAACTCAATTTGGAAGATGACAGAAATGTTATCCGCACAGTCCTCAACTCTCTTGAAGATATGCGGAGTTTGCAGAACATGCTTACTTCGCAAGGCTCTAACGCTGACGAGGTTGTGGAAATCAGCGACATTCACAACTTGATAAAGGCAGCGAAGAACCGTCTTGACCTGTTGGGCTTCATAGACAATTCCGATGAGAACGCCAATGCAAAGCAACTGCTCAATATGGCATTGGAAAACATTGAGTTTTCTTTTGAAAAGCGTGGCGAGGGTGAGTTGGAGATACAGGAACAATACAAGCAAAGCGTGGAACACGCCCGACAGCAACTGAAAGCGTGTGTTGATACCGATGACCCAGAATATCGCTCTATCTTGGAAGAGTTCCTGCGCCTGTTCCGTAAAAAGGAAATGGAGTCACAGGAGGAGTTTAATATGCACAAAAAGGTACAGAACGTGAATGACATTCTGCGTCGCATCAAGAAACTGAATGAACGTGACGCTTTGGAAGCTATCAAGTACAATGGTGATACCAAGTTTGTGCGTGTGGAGAAACGACTGAAAGAGAAGGACAAGGAAGAAACCGAACGCAAGGTTACACCACGCAACTACGCATGGACGGAGGAAAAGGAGAAAATGACCATCATTCTGCTTGCCATCAAGGAAGATGTGGACGATGTGTATTTCCATAACCAATCCATCTTGGAAGTTCCAGAGTATTTCAAGAAGAACATCCTTACTTACGTCACACGCCATTTCAAGGAAGAAGCGGTAAAGACCGACCGTGAGGTGCGCAAGTATGTGAGTGAGATAATAAACAGAGAATATCAAATAACAAGATAACAAACGAATGAAAAATATAGAAGAAATTAAAAATCAGACCTATGCGCTGATTGATGACTTGAAAAAGACTACCACAGAGAACGGACTCGCTGGTAGCGGTAACGAATATGTGGTTATTGTGGAGATTTTCCTCTACAAGTTCCTTAATGACAAGTTTATCTATGAGGCTAAAAAAGAAAATCCAGAACTGGCTAATGCCGAGGATTTCTTTGCAGCTCTTGATGCCATGTCGGAAGATGATTATGAGGAGATGTGCGATTCTATGCTCGACACAATCATCTTGAAAAAGGAACATCTTATTCCGTTTCTTGCCAAGCGACAGAACGAGGATAAGTTTGCCGAGCTGTTCGATTCTACATTGGAGAGTATAGCAAGCGAAAACTCAGACATCTTCTATATCCTCAATGAGGACGAGACCAGAGTTTCCATTATGAAGCCTATATCTGATGTGGTTTCTGGTGGAACGAACAAGAAGAATGCCTTTTGCCGTTCGCTGATTGGTGATGTGGCAAGTTTCTCGTTTGAGAATGCCTTTGAAGCTGGCTATGATTTCTTCTCCACGATATTTGAATACCTTATAAAGGATTACAATGCCAATGGTGGTGGCAACTATGCCGAATACTACACGCCTCACGCTATTGCTGCTATCATGGCTCAACTGCTTGTTGATCCGTCGGAAGATGTAAGGAGCGTGACTTGCTATGACCCATCGGCAGGTACAGGAACACTTGTTATCGCCTTGGCTCATGCCATCGGTGAGCAGAACTGTACGGTCTATACACAGGACATCAGCGATAAGTCATCAACAATGATGATGTTGAACCTTATCCTTAACAGCATGAGCCATTCTCTGACCCATGTAATACAGGGTAACACGCTAAAGCATCCATTCCACAAGAATGAGGATGGCTCGTTGCGTAAGTTCGACTATATTGTCAGCAATCCACCTTTCAAGTTGGACTTCTCCGACTATCATAGCGATTTGAAGACCGATAGTTACAAGGGGCGTTTCTTTGCTGGCATTCCAAACATCCCTTCCAAAAACAAGAAAGGCATGGAAATCTATCTGTGCTTCTTCCAACACTTACTTTACAGTCTGAAAGAAGATGGTAAGGCGGCTATTGTCGTGCCTACAGGTTTTATCACGGCTAAAAGTGGTATCGCTTTCAAGATACGTAAGCATTTGGTAGATGGTGAGAAATCCATTCTGCGTGGTGTGGTAAGTATGCCAAGCAATATCTTTGCAAACACTGGCACCAATGTAAGTGTGGTGTTCATTGACAAATCGGGAGTGGATAAGCCTGTTCTCATTGACGCAAGCAAACTTGGCGAGACCATCAAAGAGAATGGCAACCAAAAGACAAAGTTGCGCACAGAGGAGATACAACAGATTGTCAATACCTTCCGCAACAAGGATGTGGTTGAAGACTTCTCTGTCACTCCAACTTTTGATGAGATAAAGGAGAAGGGCTACAGTTTCTCCGCTGGTCAGTATTTCGACATCAAGATTGACTATGTGGATATTACGGAGGATGAGTTCAACCGTCGTATGGATAACTTCAAGACCACGCTAAGACAGCAATTCAGAGAGAGTCACCGTTTAGAAGAAGAGATTCTGAAGCAATTAGAATGTATCGGTTTCAATGAAAATGTAGGAAAGGAGAACAGCAATGAGTAACGAGATACAATTCCTGCTTTACAATATGCCAGATGCTGACGGCAAGGTGCAAGTGGTCATCAAGGGTGAAACGCTTTGGTGTACACAAAAGGCTATGGCTCAACTCTTTGGCGTTGGTGTTCCTGCTATTAGCAAGCACTTGAAGAATATCTTTGAAGAGGGTGAACTTGTTGCGGATTCAGTTATTTCCAAAATGGAAACAACTGCCGCTGATGGCAAGAACTACACAACGACATATTATTCTCTTGATGCCATTATTGCCGTAGGATATCGTGTATCTTCACTAAAAGCCACTCGTTTTCGTCAATGGGCTACAAAGATACTCAATGAGTATATCAAAAAGGGCTTTGCAATGGACGATGAACGGTTGAAGCAAGGTAATGCTGTGTTTGGCAAGGATTACTTCCGTGAATTGCTTGAACGCATCCGCTCTATCCGTACAAGTGAACGTCGCATTTGGCAACAGATTACGGACATATATGCAGAGTGCAGCACCGACTATGACAAGAACTCTCCGACTACAAGAGATTTCTATGCTATGATACAAAACCGCTTCCACTATGCCATTACAGGACAGACTGCTGCGGAGATTATCTATTCAAAAGCAGACCATACGAAAGACCACATGGGATTGACCACTTGGAAAAATGCCCCAGATGGACGTGTTCTGAAATCAGATGTTAGCATAGCCAAGAACTATCTACAAGAGAAAGAAATCCGACAACTGGAGCGTGCTGTAACAGGCTTCTTTGACTATATCGAAGACCTCATAGAGCGTGAAAACACGTTCAACATGTCGCAGTTCTCGGCAAGTGTCAATGAGTTCTTGACATTCCGCAAATACCAGATATTGCCTGACAAAGGAAAAATATCGGCAGCGCAAGCCAAGAAGAAAGCGGAAGAAGAATATGACATTTTTAATAAAACACAACGCATTGACTCAGATTTCGATAAAGAAGTGAGGGGATTGCTGGATAAAGGATAAATCAATGACTGAAATAGAATATCTAAAAGAGCAGTTGGAAAAGGCAGTTAAGTTTATCTCTCAAATTGAAAATGATTGCTATCCTCTTATTGATGAAATCATAGATACTGTCTGTAAGAATGTGATTAAGCGCATAAACACAGAGTCGAAACAGATAAATCTTTGCGATGATTTGCCAAAAGGATTCACATTCTTCAACCAATTATCAGTTCTGCATCAATCCAGAGATTATGACGAAATATTCTTTCCAAATGGATGTTTGGAAGATTACATTGGTAACTCAATAGAGTTAGAAATCAACGAACTTCCAAGAAAGGATAAGATAATTCTATGGTATAGTGATTGTCACTCTGAATTTGGTAATGAATATGAAGTCTTTGATGCACGGTATATATGTACTCAACGTTTCAATGACTTTGAGAATAAGAGGTATGAAGAATTGCTACCAATGTTGGAAGAATGTAATTTTTGACTAATTTTTAGTACGGATATAAATGGAATTGAAGAAATATAAAATTGGAGATTTAGTACAAGTTACAAGAGGTGCAAGCTTGGGTGGCGAATTTTATGCCACCCAAGGAAACTATGTACGTCTTACTTGTGGAAATTTTGACTATCGAAATAATTGCTTCAAAGAGAATCAATCAAAAGATAACATCTACTATACAGGTGGTTTCAAAGAGGAGTTTCTACTTGAAAAGGGAGACATTATTACGCCTTTGACAGAACAGGCAATCGGATTGCTTGGTTCTACTGCAAGAATACCCGAAAGTGGAAAATATATCCAAAGTCAAGATATTGCAAAAATTGACTGCAACGAGAGCTTATTGGATAAAGACTTTGCTTTCTACCTAATCTCGTCAGCTTGCGTTAAACAGCAGCTTAGTGCCGCTGCTCAGCAAACAAAAATACGCCACACCTCTCCTGACAAGATTAAAGAATGTACAGTGTGGATTCCGTCTCTTGATATTCAGAAAAGGATTGGGCGCATTTTAACGGACATTGATAACAAGATAGCCATCAATCGTCAGATAAATGATAATTTAGAGGCGATGGCAAAGCAACTCTACGACTATTGGTTTGTGCAGTTTGACTTCCCGAATGAGGAGGGAAAACCGTATAAATCAAGTGGCGGAGCTATGGTATGGAATGATAAGCTGAAGCGTGAGATACCGCAAGGATGGGATTTTTGCTTTTTGGAGGACTTACTGACAATAAGAAATGGTCGTGACCATAAACATTTGGCGGATGGTATATATCCAGTTTATGGTAGCGGTGGTGAAATGCGTAAAGTATCTGAATATCTATATGATGGAGAATCAGTATTGATGCCTCGTAAGGGTTCATTGAATAATATCATGTATGTAAACGAAGCCTTTTGGACTGTTGATACAATGTTCTATTCAGAAATGAAGCTAAGTAATTGCGCAAAGTATATTTATTATACAATAAAGGATATTGACTTTACACGTTGGAATTCTGGAACTGGAGTTCCAAGTATGACATCTTCAACACTTTATTCAATAAAGTTGGTGAAACCACAAAACGAAACATTGAAGAAATTTGATGAAATGATAAGTCCTTTATTTGAGCACATGAAACAGATTTCAGAACAAAATGTAGTTCTCACTAAGCAGCGAGACGAACTTTTGCCCCTCTTAATGAACGGTCAAGCTTCGGTAAATTATCATTTATCTGACGATTGACTTTGATTTTCTCATCAATAGAGGCTAAAGAGGCAACAATTTGGTTTTGTTTTTCGAGGGGTAGATATTCAATATCAATGGCAGACAGAGCATTGTCAAGCTGTAAGTTCTTGATGCCTGAAGTCTTCCCCTCGAAATTGAAAAATGCACCATGATTATATACATTCTGCCAAAAGTAATACACATACAAAGGATTCCAACCAGCCTTTACACGAAATGCTGTACAAAAGTTAGAACAGACAACATTACCTTTGGCTTTTATCAAATCTTCCGACACATATACAATGCGTCCTGTAGATTGTGTAGGACTACCTCCCGATTTTTCAATCACCAAATCACCTGCTGCCAGAAGTTTTGTTTCTTTTGTGCGGTCACAAACATATCGTTGAGGTATGTCTGTAAAATTG
>ERZ1673738.316-NODE-316-length-95003-cov-12.639508_pt1 | contig 95003 bp, 75 predicted proteins | sample MGYA00580198_ERZ1673738 | MGnify/ENA primary metagenome ERZ1673738 (study PRJEB41218, sample SAMN15661784) | gut metagenome | host: Homo sapiens | place: Canada: London | collected 2015-08-20/2019-03-30 | study: EMG produced TPA metagenomics assembly of... | reverse complement strand
ACCAGTGGCGGCTTTCCCCGAAACGGAGCTATTCGCCAAAATCATTCGCCAAATCTTCGGCGATTTGAACTGCGTTCAAAGCCGCGCCCTTCCAGAGTTGGTCGCCCGCCACCCAGAAAGAGAGCCCGTTTTCAAACGCCAAGTCCCTGCGGATTCTGCCGACGCCGCACTTTTCTTTTCCCTGGTATTTGAGGGGCATCGGATATTTCTTTTGGGCGACGTCGTCGTCGAGTTCTGCGCCCGGGAATGCGGCTATGACTTCGCGCGCCCTCTCGACGGAAACCGGCTTTTCAAATTCCGCGTTTATAGCGACGCTGTGCGCCCTCATGACGGGCACGCGCACGCAGGTTGTGGAGCACGCGAGGTTCGGGAGGCCCATAATCTTGCGCGTCTCGTTGAGCATTTTCATTTCCTCTTTGGTATAACCGTTGTCGAGGAATACGTCCACATGCGGAATGGCGTTGAAGGCGATCTGGTAGGGATAGACCGAAACGGGCATTTCCCCGCCTTCGGCAAACGCCCTGACCTGGTTTTTTAGCTCCTCCATTGCGGCGACTCCGGTTCCGGAGACCGCCTGGTAGGTTGCCGCAAAAAATCTTTTCAATCCGAACTCGCGGTGCAGCGGGCAGAGGGCCATAAGGGAAATTGCCGTAGTGCAGTTGGGATTGGCGATTATGTTTTTGTGGCCGCGCAGCGCGTCGGGGTTGACTTCCGGAACGACGAGCGGCACGTCGGGGTCCATTCGGAAGGCGGAACTGTTGTCTATGGCGACGCATCCGCGCTTTGCGGCTTCGGGGACGAGAACTTTCGAGACCCCCGCGCCCGCGGAGAAAATGGCGATATCCAGTTTTTCAAAACTTTCGGGTTTGGCCTCCTCCACGGTAAATGTTTGGGCGCCGTGAGAAATTTTCTTGCCCGCGCTCCTCGCCGATGCCAAAAGTGTTAGCGAAGACATCGGGAAGTTTCTCGCAAAAAGCAGCCCTATGAGTTCCTGGCCGACCGCGCCGGTCGCGCCCACTATACCTACTCTGTATTTCTTATTCATGGATAATTTGCCGAAAAAAATTGTAAGCGTTTGTAATGAATTAAAAGTCCGGCCCACGCAACATTTAATTTACGTGTCGATAGCGCGCCAGCGGCTGTATCTGTTCGGCGGGGGGAAGCTCGAGAGGGAATACATTGCGTCCACTTCCCGCAATCCCCCGAGCTGCGTCGAAGGGTCGCTCGGCACTCCCACGGGCCTGCACAAAATCGACGGCAAGATAGGCGGCGGGGAGCCTTTGGGGACGGTATTCAGGGGGAGAAAACCCTGCGGAAGCGTCGGCGACCAGCCGCCGGAAGAGCGCGCAAAGAATCTTATCACAACCCGCATAATGCGCCTCAGGGGGCTTGAAGAAGGCAAAAACAGCGGAGGGAACCTCGACACCTACGCGCGTTTCGTCTACATACACGGAACGAACCGCGAGGAAAATCTCGGAACCCCCGACAGCCACGGCTGCGTCCTGCTATCCAACGCCGATGTCGCGGAACTTTTTGGCCTTGTAGAAGACAATTCAATAGTCTTTATTTCGGAAGATTGAAAGGGCGGAAGGCGACACACGATGCAAAGCGTTCTAATAGTTGACGACGAAAAACACACGCGCGACGGGCTCGTCGCGGTGCTATCGGACGACTACGACGTGCTCGCGGCCTCCAATGCCGACGAGGCCGTGCGGCTGCTCGACGCCGAAGAGTTCGATGCGGTTGTCACGGATTTCCGCATGGCGGGAAAATCGGGGCTCAGCGTTATAGACAAGGCGATTTCCCTGCCCTCCAAGCCGGCGTGCATAATGCTCACCGCCTACGGGAACGTGGAGACCGCAGTCGAGGCGATGAAGCGCGGGGCGGCGGACTTTCTGTCAAAACCCGTGGACGTGGACAGGCTCGAAAAGGTTTTGGCGGAGGCGCTGAAAAAGCGCGAAGAAAAGAGACTCGAAGAAAAACGGGCGCTCGCCGAGCGCGTCGAGAGCGCGCGAAAGGCAAAAAAACACGCGGCGTCCGCGGCGGTCGCGGGCGGGCATTTCGAACTCGGCGACATCATAGCAAACAGCCCCAAGATGAGGGAGGTAGTCGACCGCGCCACACAGGTCGCGCACTCGAAGGCGACAGTCACCCTCACCGGCGAGACCGGAACGGGCAAGGAGCTCATCGCGAATCTCATCCACGCCTCCTCGCCGCGCGCCGACAAGCCTTTCGTGCCGGTACACTGCGCGGCGATTCCTTCCAACCTGCTCGAAAGCGAGCTGTTCGGCTACGAAAAGGGCGCTTTCACCGGCGCCGTAAACCGCAGAATCGGCAGGTTCGAGGCCGCCGACGGCGGCACGATATTCCTCGACGAAATCGGGGAAATCGACGCCGCGACGCAAGTGAAGCTCCTGCGGTTTCTCGAAACGAAAACCCTTGAGAGAATCGGCGGCAACGAGAGCATACGGGTGGACGTGCGCATAGTCTGCGCCACCAACAAGGACTTAAAGGCGCTTGCCGAGAACGGGGACTTCCGCGCCGACCTATATTACAGGCTGAACGTCGTCGAGATAAAAATCCCCCCGCTGCGGGAGCACCCGCAGGATATTCCGAGCCTCTTGGAGGCGTATTCGGAGTACTTCGCAAAAGAGAACTCTGCTCTCCCCGTAAAATTCTCCGCAGACGCGCTCGACGCACTGAAAAAATATCCGTGGCCGGGCAACATAAGGGAGCTTCGAAATTTCTGCGAGAACGCTGTGGTGATGAGCCCCTCGCGCGAGATAGGCATTGCGGAGCTCGACGGCAAGTTTAAAAATCCGGCCATTCTTCCGGCGGCTTCCAAACCGCCCGCAGGCGCTCCGGAGCTTCCGATGCCGACGAAAAAAGAGAGCGAAGACGCGCTCATAAGGCGCGCGCTCGAAGCCGCCGGGGGCAACAAGAGCAAGGCGGCGGAAATACTCGGCATCAGCAGGCGCACCCTCTACCGCAAGCTGTCTCCGACTCCCGAAGAAAATTAAAAACAAAGCCAAATAAAATAGGCGCAAAGGTTTTTCTTTCGCGCCTATTTTATTTACGGATTTTAGCGGCGAAAGTTATTCGCCAAGCCTTTTGCCGGACGCCCCGAGCTTTCGCACAACCGAAGCCAGCGCTATCGTGAGAATGGCCGCTATTGCGTACGACACGTTCAAATCTAGGCCGAAGCCCACGGGGCCGCCGTGCGCAGGCGAAATCCACAGTATGTAGGAAATGACAATAAAAGTCATGAACATCGCGGGGATTAGCGCGACGTACCCGCTCTTTCCCTGCCTGTAAAGCCATACGGCCGACGCGCTGAGAGTCGCCGCGGCGAGCACCTGGTTGCCCCATGCGAAGTAATTCCACAGCTGCGCGAAGCTGCTTGCGCTGACATTCGACCATGCGAGCAGAAGCGAGACCGAAAGTATGAGCGGGACGCACAGGATTATCCTCCTGGAAAGCCTCCTCTGGGGTACGCCTATCATTTCGGCAAGGCTCATGCGAAGGCTGCGCATTGCGGTGTCGCCCGAGGATACGGCGAGTATTATGACGCCGATGAGGGTGACGGAGCCGACCCAGTCGCCGAGAAAATACTTTGCGATATCGGAGAGAACCCATGTAGCGTTTTCAGCCATTTTTTCGGGGAAGAGATTGTATATCGCAAGCCCCGCAGCCGCCCATATCATCGCTATCACGCCCTCGACTATCATCATGCCGTAAAACGCCGACTTTCCCTGGCGCTCGGATTTCATGGTGCGCGCTATGATAGGCGACTGCGTCGCGTGGAATCCGGAAATTATCCCGCATGCAATCGTGACGAAGAGCAGCGGCACAACCGGATGGCCGTTTTCGGCAGTCCACATTTTCTCCCGAAACCCCGCAGTCTCGGCAAGGACGGACGGATCGCGCATTGCATACGCCACGACCGCCACGCACACGGCGACAGTCCCCGCGAGCAAAAGGGCGCCGAAAATGGGATATACCTTGCCGATTATCTTGTCTATCGGGAATATCGTGGAGCATACATAGTAAAGGAATATTCCGGCGACCGCGAACCAGAAAACGGGGGCTTCCGGCATCATGGAATCTATGATCTGCGCGGGAATGTTCACGAACACCGCGACGACCAGCAGCAAAAGCAGCATCATGAATACGGAAAAAATCCCGTAGAATTTCTTTCCGAGATTCATTTTAACGAGCGCCGGCAGGTTTGCGCCGCCGTGGCGCACGGACATCATTCCCGAAAGAAAGTCGTGCGTGGCTCCGGCTATCACATTGCCTATGGGAATTACGACGAATACGATCGTCCCGAACTTTATGCCGAGAATCACGCCTATGACCGGGCCGACTCCGGCGATGTTTAGCAGCTGGATGAGCATATTCTTCCAGTGGGGAAGGCACACATAGTCCACTCCGTCGAATTTCGTTACGGCGGGGGTGTCCCTGTCGTCGGGAGCTATTATCCTTTCAATAAACCTCCCGTAGGTCATATAACCCGCGGCAAGCAAAACTATTCCCAATAAAAATAGAGTCATGGCATACAAAATGCGCCTCCCGAAAATCGGGAAAACTAAGATAATAATTCAACTTTTCGCCGGAAAAGTTGTCAAGGAGAATGAATGCGCCCCGAATGAAAAAATTTGAGAAAATCCGACTGCGCAGGGAGTTCCACTCCTTGGCAACCGCCTGCGGCGGAGCCTATGGCGCGCTTTCCCGCGCCGGCATAGACGCAATGACGGGCGGCGGGGCGGCGTCCGTCCTAATATGCAACGTAATAGGGGCGTTTACGCTGTCGGCCGCCATATCGTTCAGGGCGAGGCCCCTCTCGGAAATCGAAAACTTCATATCGGTAGGATTCTGCGGCGGATTCAGCATATTCGCGACTTTTTCAAAAGTCTCGGTGCGGTTTTTACAAGACGGAGAATACCTGAAATTCGCCGCGAACGGGGCGGCAAATCTCATACTTTGCATTTGGGCGGTCTACCTGGCGGAAGCGGCCGTCACAAAAATTTTTCCGGAGCGCGGCGATGCGCTCGACGACGATATGATGAAGGAGGAAGCCATGAAAAACGCCGCCGGCGACGTCCCGAACTCCGCGGAGGGTGGAAATGTTTCGGGAGGCGGGGAAAACCGCGGGGGGCAAAGAAAATGAACGCTGCCTTTTACATATTCTCAGTCGCTGTCGGCGGGGCGGCCGGAGCGCTCCTGCGCGGATATTTTTCCGGAAAACTCAATGCGCGCTTCGCGTTTCCGCTCGGGACGTTTTCCGCAAACATGCTCGCCTCGTTTTTGACGGGTGCCGCAGTCAGCATGCAGGCCGCGGGGCTGATTCCGGAATCCGCCTACCCGCTTGTCGATGTCGGTTTCTGCGCCACGCTATCGACGTTTTCCGCCCTCTCATGGGAAATCGCCGAAATGATAAAGGCGAAAAAATTCGCCGCCGCCTCGGCGTACGCCTCCGCCACCTTCGCGTCCGGCATGGCGATATTCGCGTCTTCCGAAATCCTATTTTTCCGCTGGCTTTCGCCCTAATCGGCGAGCCTCACGCAATGCCTTCCGTCCGCGCCTATCGAGAGCAGGAGACGCGCGTCGATTCTCGGAAGCGCGGGCTCCACGGCCTCCGGCCACTCGACGCACAAAATCCGCGGCGACGGCGCAACCTCGTCCACGAGAAGGCCGTCGAAAGCCTCGGGCGACGAAAGCCTGTACGCGTCTATATGCGCGAGCCTCCCGCCGCCGGGAATTTCATATATGCAAAATACGTTAAACGACGGGCTCTTCACAGTCTCGGAGATTCCGAGCCCCCTCGCAATCCCCTTTACGAAATTCGTCTTTCCCGTCCCGAGATCCCCGGACAGCGAAATCGCGAAATCCGCCGGAAGGGTTCGGGCGAAATCCGCCGCGAACCTCGAAGCTTCGGCCGCCGACGAACTGACAAATCCCCCGCGCAGCCGGCGCACCGCCCCTTCGAAATCCATCAGACGCGCGAGCAGAATTTGGCCATGCGTTCGAGACCCTTTTGAATGGTCTCGTCGGAAACCGCATAGCTGAAACGCACGTTTTCGTCGGAACCGAAAGCCGACCCCGGAACGACCGCGACGAGCTCTTCCTCCAAGAGCTTGGAGCAAAAATCCGTCGAAGAAAGGCCGAAAGACGATATGTTCGGGAAAAGATAAAACGCCCCCTGCGCCCTGCGGCAGAATACGCCGTCTATGGAATTGAGCCCCTGCAAGAGGGCGAGCCTGCGGCGGTCGAAGCTCTTCCTCATCTCCGCCACCGCCTCGTCGGCGAGCTTTTCGTTTTCAATCGCCGCAAGCGCCCCGAATTGCGCAAACGAAGTGGCGTTGGAGCTCGTCTGGCTTTGCAGATTGGCGACCGCCTTGGCGATGGCGTCGGGCGCGCAGAGGGTTCCGAGCCTCCAACCCGTCATCGAATACGCCTTGCTGAATCCGGACACCACAATCGTTCGCTCCAAGGCCTCGTCGGAAAGGCTCGCGGGACTGACGGCCTCGATGCCGTCGTATACGAGGGTCGAATAAATTTCGTCGCTCATTATGAGTAAATCGCGCTCTACCGCAAATTCGGCGATTTTTTGGAGCTCCTCCCTTGAATACACCGCGCCGGTGGGGTTGGAGGGGCTCGTCAAAATTATGAGCTTTGTTTTGTCCGTCACGGCGGCGGCAAGCTGGCCGACAGTGACTTTGAAATCGGCCGCGTCGGTAGCCTTGACAAATACGGGGATTCCGCCGGCGAGCTTCACCATCTCCGGATAGCTCACCCAATAGGGAGCCGGAATTATCACCTCGTCGCCGGGGGAGACCGTCGCCATTATGGCCAAATAGCAGCTGAATTTTCCGCCCGGGCTGACTATGAAATTAGAAGCCGCGCGCTTGATTCCCCTGCGTTTGGCATAATGGGCGGCGAGCGCTTCGCGCAAGGCGGGAAGGCCTGCCGAAGGCAGATATTTTGTCTTGCCCGCCTCAATGGCCTTTATGCAGGCTTCCTTGATGAAATCGGGCGTATCGAAATCGGGCTCTCCGGCCCCGAAACCGCAGACATCTTTGCCTTCCGCTTTAAGCTTTTTGGCCTTGGCATCGACCGCAAGGGTCGGAGAAGGCGATATGTTTCTTGCCCATGTTGAGAGTGGATTCTTCATACTCGCCGAAAAAGGCTTTTGAATTTAGCCCTTAATTCAAATATATTCTTAACAAAACGCAAAATCATACAATTTTGTACATATTTTGAATTTCCCCGCAAACACACTACCGATGACAGCGCCGACGCCAGGCGCGAGGCGCGCCAGCCAGGCACAAGGTACGCCGGCCATTGAAGGGGCGGCAGTGCCGCTTCCATAGAAGGGGCTACGCCCCTTACGAAGATTGGCTTCGCCAGTACTTCTATCCCCTCCCCATTCCCAACAAAAAACGAACCTCCCATGAGAGGGGTTCGTACACGCTTCCGGAGTTCGTGCTTCCCCGATTTGGCGCAATGATTTTGGACCTAAAAATGGGGCGCAAGCGAAACAAAGGATCAAAGCGTATTCGACATACGCGAAAGTCAGCCGTTATCCGTTATCCGTTCCCTACACAAAACGAACCTCCCACGAGAGAGGTTCGTACAAACTTCCGGAGTTCGTTCCGAAAAAAAACCAGGGGCTCCCGATTTGGCGCAATGAAAACGAAAGTTTATTTTATCCGAAGCGCAGCGAGGCTATAAAATAAGGCTTTCGGGAAGGATAAAATGCGACAGCATTTTACCCCGTAGGGGTGAAAACAGCGCGGATTGCGCGCAGCGCAACCAAGCGAACGAATCCATTTTGGAGCTAAAAACGGGGCGTAAGCGAAACAAAGGGTCCAAGCGTATTTGACATACGCGAGAGTTAACCGTTATCCGTTCCCTACACAAAACGAACCTCCCATGAGAGAGGTTCGTACAAACTTCCGGAGTTCGTTCCGAAAAAAAACCAGGGGCTCCCGATTTGGCGCAATGAAAACGAAAGTTTATTTTATCCGAAGCGCAGCGAGGCTATAAAATAAGGCTTTCGGGAAGGATAAAATGCGACAGCATTTTACCCCGTAGGGGTGAAAACAGCGCGGATTGCGCGCAGCGCAACCAAGCGAACGAATCCATTTTGGAGCTAAAAACGGGGCGCAAGCGAAACAAAGGGTCGAAGCGTATTAAACATATGCGAGAGTCTTTGTTATCGCGCAGCAACTCGTTTTTAGCTCCAAAAGCATTCGCCAAATCAGATGGAGTTATAGTATTCTCGCGCCTTTTTGTATATTTCGGATTTGCGGTCTGCGGCACGGCGGAAATATTCGATGAGGGTGGCGTTCGCGTCGCGGCGCAGGCCGAGGGAGTAGAGCGCCTGGGCGTCGTAATAGTAGGCGCGCGCGCCCCAGTATTCGAATTTGAAATACGATATGAAAACCCTTTCAAAATAGGCGTGGGCTTTCGCCCATTCCCCCTGCTCAAACCAGTTGAGGCCCATCTTGTACGTGGCTTCGGCAGCGAGCTCGCCGCGCGCTTTCTTGTTCATGACAACTTTCAGATACACGGCGTCGGCTTCGGAATATTTTTTCATGAGCCTCAGGGCGTCGGCCTCGGCGATGAGGAGCCTGCCCTGATAGGCGATTTCCGGCGGCGCGAGAAACTGCGCGGTTTTTGCGAAAGCCGCGCCCTTTTCGTAGTCTTTTTTCGAGGTGCAGTACTCCGACAAAATCAGGGCGGCGCGCCATGAGAACGGGGCGCGCGAATATTTTGAGAGGGATTCTTCAAGGGCTGCGGCGTCGAAATCGTCCGAGCCTCCCGCGCGGATTCGGTCGATTTTTTCGATTTGGCAGAAGAGAGAGAGTCCGGGCTGGGCGGGGGTTATTTTTTTGCCTTCGAGAATTTCGAGGCGCGCGACGGATGCGGCGTTAGACGGCTTCAAGCCCGACGTATCGACCGACTCCGCAAAAGCGTCTTTCGACATGCGCGCGTCTATGAAAATGTCCACGCCTATCGCCGACGGGTCGGAGAAATATTTTTCGAGCGGCGCGCGGAAATTTTTGAGGGCTTCCTCCCTTCTGCCGAGCTCCCACAGGGCGGAAGAGTAGTACCACGCAACCTCGGACGAAGCCCCGCTGCCGGCGAATCCGGCGAGGGATTTTTCGGCGATTTCGGGCTTGCCGTTCAGCAGCGCTATGCGCGCGCACTGGACGGCGGCGGTAATTTTCATGTCGCCGGGCGCATGTGCGGCCGCGTACTCGAAGAGCTTGAAGGCATCCGTCGAACCCTCGTTCGCGCCTATTGAGGCGAGGAAAAACGCCGCCACTCCGGACTCCGCCGAGCCGTCGAGCTCGACTTGCGAAAGGAGCTCCCTTGCGGCCGCGTAGTCTCCTCGGGCGTAGAATGAAGCCCCCCTCTCTATGAAATCCTTCGCCGTCCCGCCGTCTTCGGCGAACGCCGCCCCCGCCGCGGCGAGGGCAAAAAACATTTTCAGAAAAATCCGCATAATATGTTTTCCAATTCGTCCAAAGTTTTGATTTTTAAAATTTCGACGCGCGCTTTTTTGAAACCCGCCCCGCCCTTCAAAAAGCGTATCGTCTGGCTCCTTATATGGGTTATGTTTTCGGGGGAGACGCCGGAATCCCTGCCGTCGCACATAAGCCGCGCGTACCGCAGGGCGAGCCGCGCGCGCTCCGCGGGCGTCGGGGGAGTAAATTCCCTACCCTCGATTTCGCTCTTGACCTTCAAAAACACCCACGGGTTCCCGAGCGCCGCCCTGCCTATCATAAAGCCCGCGCACGCGCTGCCGCGCAGACTGCCGGCGGAAAGCTTTTCCGCCGACCCGTTGCCGATGAGCGGAATCGAAAGGCTGCGGGCGGTGAGCTCTATCAAATCCCAATCCGCATCGCCCGAATACCCCTGCGACTTCGTGCGCCCGTGGAGGGTGATCATCTTGGCGCCCGCGTCCTGCAATGCGAGCGCGGCGCGGGGCACGGCGATCTCGCCGAGCGACCAGCCCGAGCGCATCTTCGCGGTGACGGGGGTCTTTTTGAGAGCGCCGGCCATGGCGGACACGATTTTCGACATCCGCGGAACGTCACGTAAAAGCGCGCTGCCAGCCCCCGCCCCGACGGCGTTCGGCGCGGGGCAGCCGAAATTCACGTCTATGAAATCCGGCGAAAGCCTTTCCTCTATGAGGGACGCAGCGTCGGCCATCTCGCGCGGGTCGGAGCCGAATATCTGGATTCCGAACGGCCGCTCGGCGTCGTCGAAAGCCATCTTTTCAAACACGCGGGCGGCTTCCGACAGGACGGCGCGGCAGTAGACGAATTCGCTCACGCAGCCGTCCGCGCCGCCGGACTCGCGGAAAATCCTGCGGCACGCGCCGTTGGTATAGCCCGCCATCGGCGCCAAAAACAGAAAATTCCTTTTCAGAAAGTCCATACGACAAATCCCTGCGCCGCCTTGACGCAGAAGACGCCGACATTGTAAGCCAGGTGCGCCGCCACGCACGGAATCAGGGAGCGCATTCCGTTTTGCGGGCAAAACCTCAATATATAGAATGCAAGCGACGATACGAATACGTTTGCGGAGTCGCGGAAAGCTTTTGCGGAGAAATCGAGGCTGAAAACCCCGTCGAAAACCGACCCGCCCTCGGGGACTGAGAAATCCCAGAAAAACGGATGGCACAGCGCGAACAGCAGGGAAAAGGCGAAAACGCTCCCCCAGAGCGCGGCCCTGCCGCGGTTTTCGACGACGAGATACCCCCTGAATACGAGCTCCTCAATAAACGCCGCCCCAACCCACGAAAACAGCGCCCAAAACGAAACTTTGGTCTGCTCCCCGACTTCGCCCGACGCTATTTCCGCCACCGTAATTCCCGCGAGCAAAACCAGACCGCACAAGACTCCGGCCGCGGACAATCCCAACGGCGCCGGCCTCGCCCCGGGGAATTCCCCCTTGCGCGCCTTTCCGTCGGCCGCGAACCCGCGCAGGTCGCAAAGCCACATTTTAAAGAGCCACGCCGCCGCGGCGAACATCGCGATAGAGTAAAGGGCGCCGTCTTGGAACATTTCAGCTGACCGCCCCCCACGCGATTATCGCAATCTGCAAGACCACCATCGCCGCCACGAGCACGTATACGCCGACGAAAAACTTGTCGGTCTTGTACTTCGTTTCGGTCGGTTTTCTGTCGTCTTTCATGGAGGGCGTCGCAGGGAATAATTAAAACTCTCTTGAAATTTCCCGGATTCGCCCGAATTTCGCAAGCAAAAACGCCCGTTATCCCGAAAATCCGCGCCGCGCACCACGCGCGGCAACCCAAAAACCGCGCGGGTTTGTCTCCCGCCCCGCGCCCGCCGAAAGTTTTTTCCGAAAAAAAGTGTTGCAACACTGCCGCGAGTTTAGACAATGACGGCTTCATTTACACGATTTTTATCAACCAAAAAAAGGAATAGAAATGGCAATCAAAGTAGGCATTAACGGTTTCGGCCGCATTGGCCGCATGGTCTTCCGCGCGGCGATTGAAAACTTTGCCAACGACATCGAGATCGTCGGCATTAACGACCTCCTCGACCCCGATTACTTGGCTTATATGCTCAAGTTCGACTCCGTCCACGGCAGGTTTGGCGGCGACGTAAAAGTCGACGGCAACTTCCTCGTCGTCAACGGCAAGAAAATCCGCATAACCGCCGAAAAGGATCCCGCCAACCTCAAATGGGACGAAGTCGCAGCCGACGTCGTCGTCGAATCCACCGGCTTCTTCCTCACCGAAGAGCTCGCCTCCGCCCACCTCAAGGCCGGCGCCAAAAAAGTCATCATGTCCGCCCCCTCCAAGGACGCGACCCCGATGTTCGTCTACGGCGTAAACGACAAGTCCTATGCGGGCCAGAAGATCATCTCCAACGCTTCCTGCACCACGAACTGCCTCGCCCCCATCTCGAAGGTTCTCAACGACAAGTTCGGCATCAAGCGCGGCCTCATGACTACCGTCCACGCCGCCACCGCCACCCAGAAGACCGTTGACGGTCCCTCCAAGAAGGATTGGAGAGGCGGCAGGGGAATCCTCGAAAACATCATCCCCTCCTCCACCGGCGCGGCCAAGGCCGTCGGCAAGGTTCTCCCCGAACTCAACGGCAAGCTCACCGGCATGTCCATGCGCGTTCCCACCTCCGACGTATCGGTCGTAGACCTCACCGTCGAGCTCAACAAGGAATGCACCTATGAGGAAATCTGCAAGGCCATGAAGGAAGCTTCCGAAGGCGAACTCAAAGGCATTCTCGGCTACACCGACGAAGCCGTCGTCTCCACCGACTTCCGCAACTGCCCGAAGACCTCCATCTTCGACGCCAAGGCCGGCATCCAGCTCGACCCGACTTTCGTCAAGGTCGTTTCCTGGTACGACAACGAATGGGGCTACTCCAATAAAGTCTTGGAAATGGCCCGCGTAATCGCCAAGTAAGGGCGGAACGCTTTAACGCGGAATCTTCCGCATTCCGCAAAAACAGGCGCGCTTTCACGGCGCGCCTTTTTTTGCGCCCACGCCGCATTGCGCCATGCGTAACCGCCGGTTTGTTTGCATTCGATAAAGCAAAAAAAGAATCCCCTGCACTTTGCGCGATAAAGTCGCGGCCTTGCAAAAAACGGGCGCGCATTTGCGGCGCATTCTATCCTGCGCAGCCGCCTATCGGCGGTACGCAATAAAATTTCGTTAAAAAGAAAAATTTCCCGGCCGCGCCAAGCCAGTGGAAATAAAAAAACGGGGCGCGTTTGCCCCTTATTATCCATTTTCCCGAGCTGTCTCGGGAGCCGAATAAGTTAACAGTTTACCGTTTTTGCCGGAATTGCCTCTTGAAAGCTTTTTCAAACGCCATTAATTGTCTTGTCCATGAAAAAAATCGCATTTGCATTGCTCGCCGCTGCCCTCGCCGCGTTTGCGGCGAACGCCGAAATAAAAATCCCCAAAAGCGCGGAGGAGGACTCCGGCAAAACGATGTCCCAAAAGTATTGGGATCTGTGGAATCCCGAAGTCCAAAAGAAAATCGACGCCGACATCGAGGCCAACCGCAAGGCTGACGCCTCATTCAAAGTCGGGGAAATCGAAAAGGGCTCGAAAGTCCGCGTCGAGCAGATTTCCCACGAATTTTTCTTCGGGGCGCACATATTCAATTTCGACCAGCTCGGCGACAGGGCGCTCAACGCCAAATACAGGTCGCTCTTCGGCACGCTCTTCAACTCCGCCACCGTCGCGTTTTACTGGGACAAATTCGAGATGCAGGACGGACGCCCCCGCTACTGCGGCGAGTATTGGGACTCGCAGGAATTTTGGGAAAAGTGCGAAAATCCCAAGGGGCAAATCCATTGGCGGCGCCCTCCGACTGACCCCGTAATCGATTTTCTGAAAGCCAGGGGCGTGCGCGTCCACGGGCACACGCTCGTCTGGGGCAACCGCTCGTACAGCATTCCCGAATGGCTCTTCGACAAATGCGCCGAGGGCGGCGAGAAAGGGAAGCTCGCAAAGATACTGAAATCGCCCATCAGGCGCGACGTAAAAAACGTCCCCGAACAATACACCGACTTCTACCGCAAGATGACCGCCGAAGAGTTCGACAAATACATGCCGAATTTCGGGCGCAATTTTGAAAAGGCGTTCGCCAAGCGCATTGCGGAACTTGCGGAATACTATGGCGGCAGGGTCGACAGCTGGGACGTCGTAAACGAGAGCCTCCAGGAATTTGCCGAGGGAAGCATGAACGCCGGCGGGGTATTCTGCAAAAACCCACGCTACGGCTTTATGCCCGCCGACTACGCGTTCAAGGGCTTCCGGGAAGCGCAAAAGCGCTTTCCCGAGAGCGTGAAGCTCAACATAAACGAAAATCCCTACGGGCCGTTCTACCTCGACAAATACGGCGAACAAATAAAAGACCTCGCCGCGCGCGGGTGCAAAATCGACATCGTAGGCTGGCAGATGCACATCTTCGACCCCGCGATAATCGGCGCCATCGCAAACGGGGACGAGCCCAAAAACGCCTCCTACGAAATGCACATGCGCAAAGTTACCCCGAAGCAAATCTGGGAAGACTTCCAAAAGATAGGCGCCGCCGGCAAGCCGATACACATGAGCGAAATCACCATCTCCGCCCCCGACGACACCGAGCGCGGGCGCATGGTACAGGCGATAATCGCCAGAAACCTTTATAGAATATGGTTCAGCCAAAAGCCTTCAATGGGCATTACGTGGTGGAATGTGCTCGACGACTGCGGCGCCCCGAAGGAGCCCGCCATATCGGGACTTTTCACGCGCGGAATGAATCCCAAGCCCGCCTTTTTCGCCCTCGACGAGCTCATCAACAAGGAGTGGAAAACGAGCCTCGACGCCCTTCCCGACGCTAACGGCGACATAAAATTCCGCGGATTCAGGGGGAAGTACAGAATATCGTGGAAATCTCCGGACGGCTCTGAAAAATTCGCATACTATAATTTGAAATAGCTTTTTTGCCGCGCGCCCGCCAAAAATTTCCCGAACCCGACCGCGGCGGAGGAAGGATTTTGGCGGGACAAATTTTCGGGGCGAAAAACGCCGCCCCGAGCCCGCAAACGGCAAATTGCCGGACGCGCGACGGAACATTTGCGGCAGTCACCGCGGCGGAATTTCATTGACGCTGCGGCGCGCAAAAAATATTGGAAGTTTATGAAAAAGCTAATTTGTCCGCTTGCTATCCTGTCTTTTGCCTCCGCCGCCTTTTGCGGCGGCGCTTCCGAAATCGTCGGCGACGTCTCAATGCCGCCGCCGGACGACATATCCCAAAAATTTCCCTACGGCATAACGGCGAAAACTCCCCCGTATCTGCAAAAAATCATAAACAAAAAAGGGAGGGCGCCGCACCGCATGAATCTGCGCATATTCCAGGGCTGCCCGACGATAGAGGTCTCCGGCGGCGGCAGGCTCTGGGCGGCGTATTTCGGCAGCAACGAGCAAATTGAGGGCGGCGCGAGATTTTCCCCGAAAGACAAAATATTCGCCAACCAGCCCAACGAGACCATACACGCCGCGCAATTCGCGGTAATTTCGACGAGCTCCGACGGAGGAAAATCGTGGAAGGAAGCGTTCGTATTCGACCCCTCGAAAGTTCTCAACGGCTCGTCGAGCGACCCGCTGCTCTGGAAGGACGCCGACGGTAGGATACGCTTTACCGTCGTCAGGAACATGGACGTCGGGGACAGGCAAATCGGCCCGACCGCGACCTGGGAGTTCGTGATGCTCGACCCCGAAAGCGAATCCACCGGCTGGTCGGCGCCGAGGCTCGTCTGCAAAAACAACGCCTCCGTGATGAAGCCCGCGGTGTTTCCGGACGGGTCGATTCTGCGCGCGGGAGACACGTTTTCGATGGGCGGCAACCCGCAGAGGGCGTTCTTCATAAAAGAGTCGCGCGACGGCAAAATCGAATTCGCCTCGCGCCTCATAGACCCGAAAAAGAGCGACCCCAAGACGACTTTCGCCGAGCAATCCGTAATACTGCGCAAAGACGGCTCGCTCTTCTCAACGCTCAGGCGCAAGTGGGGCGATCCCGTCACCGGCTTCGAATCGCGCGACGGCGGGAAAACGTGGAGGGAAGTCGGGTTTCCTCTCAAAGTCTCGATAGACACGAAAGCCGTGCTTTTCAGGGCGAAATCCGGCAACCTGGTACTCGTGGCAAACGACGTTTCCATCGCGGAAATGAAAGACGGCAAGCCGGTGTTCGGCGAAGTCCGCGGCCCCGACGGAAAAACTTTCAGGCCGGGAGGGGTGCGCTACTGCATGACGGCTTTCATAAGCTACGACGACGGCAAGACCTTCCCCAAAAAAATTCTCCTCGACGAGCGCCAGACGAGCTATCCGTCGGTATGCGAATACAACGGGCACTTCTATATCGCCTACGACCACTCCCGAGGGGGATACAAAAAGCAGGAGATTCTTATGGCGAAAATTACGGAGGCGGACATAGAGGCGGGAAAACTCGTAAGTCCGGGCTCCGAGCTTAAAATGGAAATATCCTCCCCCTCAAAACACGGCGGAGGCAGGCGGGCGGACGACAACCTGCTCTGACGCCAGCCCATCTCCGGCTCCCGCCCGCGCCCCGCAAAATCCGGCGCGCCCGCCGCGGGGAATTTCAGGATTTGCCGAAAGCCCAAAAGCGCGGATTCGGGCGGCGGCAACCCGCATTTCGTTTTGGGCGGAAAGTCGGATTTTTTCGGAGCGCGCAGTTTTTCCGGCGACGGAACGCATCGCGCCCAAAGTTCGATATGGCCGCCCAACACGTCCGTTCGGAAGAAATAAAGTCTTGCCGCTGCAAATCTCAGGTTTTGCAAGGGTATTATAACTCCGAAAACTTCTTTGCAACGGCGGCGGGCTTATTTGCAGGGCGTTTCCCAACCCTGAAATACCGCAGCCGGCGCCGCAGGAAACCTTCGGGGCGGCGCATATGAACCCGACTGGCGCAACTTCCGCATTCCATTGCGCGGGCGTAATCGCAGTCCCTCGCAAGACGCGGGGCCAGCATCTTTTTGCGGAACGAATATTTCGCCATTGAAGAGAAGCGAAAATGGCGCGCAAAACCCGCTTCCCCCGTGTTATGTCCCCGATTTTCATTGTGCGCGTTTGATGCGCACGCAGCGCATAACCGGATACCGCAAATCTCGCCATGGTGGAATTCGCCACGCATCCGGAGTACTCCTCCCATCCGACGGCGGCGTCCGCGCCGCGCGGAAAAAATAAAACTGCAACCCCATTTAAAAGCCCTTGCAGGTATTTTGGGGGGCATTTAGTTTTCCAGTCAGTCTGCGGATGCGCGGCGGCTTTCATACCCTGCCTGAACCGGAATCAAACATCCGGCGCACAACCCGTATTTGGAGCTTTTCGCGGGAAAACCCGCCAAACCTGCGCTTCAATATTACCCGTCCGCAACCCGCGATATTTAAATGGTTTTAATCCCGTTTAAGGCTATTCACGCTTTCTCCGTATTTTTTGCCGTAGGGAGCGCGACGCTTCAAAGGATTCGCGGCGCAAGGAATCTTTTTTTGCGAAAATCTTCCGATTTGATTTGACAAATATGCGCCGGCCGGCATTCCATTTTAGCACGCACGTACAAACTAAAAACTGAGAATGAACGAAACGCGCAAAAGAGAGACAACGGGCACCCGCGACAAAATACTGCGCTCGGCGGAAAAACTGATAGGCAAAAAAGGCTATGCGCAGGTTTCGGTGCGCGACATCGCCGAAGACGCCGGCGTTTCGCTCGGGCAGATAACGTACCATTTCAGCAGCAAGGACGCCCTCTTCATGGAGATCGTAAGAAACCTTACGTCCTCCTTTCTCGAAGACTTCAACAAGACCCCCAAGAGCCGAAGTAGCGGCCGCGAAAAAGCCGCCGAAATACTGAGGCACTCAAAAAAGGCCCTGTTGAAATCCCCCGACAAGCGCAAAATGCTGATGGATTTCTCCAATATGGCAATCTGGTCGCGCGAATACGCGGACGAATTCAACAGCCTGTTTTCCGAAATGGAGCGCGCGATAAAGGCCGGCTCCGCTTCCGACGGCGGCGCGGACTGCTCGGAAATCGTCAAAATCGCCTCCGCAATAACTATCGGCGTATCGATGTTCCACCTCATCACGGGCGACAGGGAGGTTCTCGGCGTTTTCGACAAGGTCGCCGAAGCTTTTGAAAAAAATTCCGAAGAATGAAAGACAAATCGAAGACGTTTCTAATGGCAGCATTTTCCATATCCGCAATCACGCTCGCCTCGGCGGCCGTTTCCGTGCTCGCCTTCGGGGACACGAGCTAGGTTTATTCGGAAAGCGGCGCGCTCGAAATACTCCAAGCCGTCCTGCTGGCGTGCGCGTTTTTATATTACGTGGCCGCCCTATTCAGAAAAGGCGGCGGGAATGAGCGCATGATAACGCTGTTTTTCGCGGTGCTCATGTGGGCGTTCATTCTGAGGGAAGTCGACTTTGACAAAATGGGGCTGCCGGACGCCGCGGTGTTCATGCTCTACGGGAAGGGTCGCGCCATAACTCTCGTCGCCGGATTTTCCATAGCCATCATCGGCGCCGCCATAAAATTCAGGCACTACTTTAAGGCGACGCTTTCCTTCCTGCTGTCGGCGCGCGGCGCGCTTATGGCCGCCGCTTGCGCCCTGCTCTGGACGGGATACCTATTTGAGCACCGGCTCGAAGTCTCAAACGCCGAACTCTACGAGGAAGGCTTCGAACTCGCCGCCTACTGCCTGATACTCGCCTCCGCGGCAATGACGGAAAAAATTTCAGGATCCGCCCCCGCCGGCGGCGCCGGCCGCGCCGCGTAAAGCCTGGTTTCCCCGCCCGCCCGAAACGGATCCGCCGCGCGCGTCTTAAAAATCTTGCATTTCGGCGGCGCGCCCGCATTATTGCGTGAAAATTTCAACAAAAACCAACCGCAAAAATATGTCACAGATAAAGACTATAAAGGATGTAAACCTCAAGGGCAAAAAAGTCTTCGTGCGCGTGGACTTCAACGTTCCCTTCGACAACAAGGGCGAAATCAGCGACGACACCCGCATCGTCGCTGCTCTGCCGACCATAAAATACCTCGTTGACGAGGGCGCGATGGTCGTCCTCACGAGCCACCTCGGCCGCCCGAAGAGCAAGGCCGACACCCAGTTTTCCCTCGCGCCCGTAGCGAAGGCGCTCTCCGAAAAGCTCGGCAAGCCCGTCGCGTTCGTGGACGACTGCATAGGCCCGAAAGTCAAAGAGGCGTGCGCCGCGATGAAGCCCGGCGACGTCGTGCTTCTCGAAAATTCCCGCTTCTATCCGGAGGAAAAGAAAAACGACCCCGAATTCGCCAAAAAGCTCGCGGAGGACACGGGCGCGGAAGCCTATGTCAACGACGCTTTCGGCACAGCCCACAGGGCGCATGCGACAACCGCGGGAGTCGCCGCGTACCTTCCGGTTAAGGTGGCGGGCCTGCTCATAGAAAAAGAGCTCGAATTTCTCGGCTCCAAAACGGAAAATCCCGACCGCCCCTTCACCGTCATACTCGGCGGGGCGAAAGTCTCCGACAAAATCACCGTAATAGACTCCCTTCTCGACAAGTGCGACTCCATGCTCATAGGGGGCGCTATGGCGTACACTTTCGCGCTCGCCCAGGGCAAGAAAGTCGGCAGCAGCCTCGTCGAAGCCGACAAGGTTGACCTCGCAAAGGCCGCCCTTGAAAAAGCAAAGGCCAAGGGCGTCAAATTCCTCCTGCCCGTCGACAATGTCGTTTCGAACTCCATCGACTTCGCCGGCGGAACCGTCGGAGAACTCAAAGTCATGGAAGGCATCGAAGACGGCTGGTCCGGCGTGGACATCGGCCCCAAGACTGTCGAGCTCTACAAGGGCGAAATCGCCAAGAGCAAGACCATTCTCTGGAACGGCCCCATGGGAATTTTTGAAATCAAGGCGTGCGCGGCGGGCACTTTCGCAATCGCCGAAGCCGTCGCCAAGAGCGACGCCGTCAGCATCGTCGGCGGTGGAGACTCCGTCAAGGCCGTCAAGAAGAGCGGCTACGCCAAGGACGTGACGTTCATCTCCACGGGAGGCGGAGCCTCGCTGGAATTCCTCGAAGGCAAGGAGCTCCCCGGAGTCGCCGTCCTCGACAGAAAATAATTTCAAACGCAAAAAGGAATAAAAAATGTCCCGCAAATACTTCATAGCAGGCAACTGGAAAATGAACAAGACGGCCGCCGAAGCGGCCGCCCTCATCGGCGCGATAAAGGAAAAAATCGGCTCGCAGACGAAAGTCGACGTCGCCGTATGCCCCCCCTTCACCGCAATAGACGCGGCGTCGAAGGCGCTCGCGGGCTCCGAGATAAAGCTCGGCGCGCAGAACATGCACTTTGAAAAGAGCGGCGCGTTCACCGGAGAAATCGCCGCCGACATGCTCAAAGAGTTCGGCTGCACTTATGTGATCCTCGGGCACAGCGAGCGCCGCGAATACTTCAAGGAATGCAACTGCCTCATCAATAAAAAGGTCAAGGCGGTTCTCGCCAACGGCATGAAGCCCATCCTCTGCGTCGGCGAAAAGCTCGAAGAGCGCGAGGCGGGCAAGACGCTCGACGTCGTTTCCGAACAGACCGTCAAGGGCCTCGAAGGATTGACAAAGGACGAAGCCGCCAATGTCGTAATAGCCTACGAACCCGTATGGGCGATAGGCACCGGCAAGACCGCAACTCCCGCAATGGCGCAGGAAGTCCACGCGGCAATCCGCAAGATTCTCGCCGACGCGTTCGGTTCGGAAGTCGCCGAGGGAATCCAAATCCTCTACGGCGGCTCGATGAAGCCCGAAAACGCCGACGCGCTGCTCGCCGAGAAGGACATCGACGGCGGACTCATAGGCGGCGCGGCCCTCAAAGCCGACAGCTTTGTCGCCCTCGTCGAAAGCGCGGCGAAAGCTTAAAGGCGTTTGAAGAAATATTCGGGCTGCTCCCATAAAACGGCTGCCGCGTCTGCGGCGGCCGCTTTTTGTTTCCGCACAATCCCGTCCGAAATGAAACGCGTGGAAAGTCCGCAATATCTGCATGGCCATTGATAAAAACGGCAGGGGAGGCAAAAATATCCGGCTCATTTCTCCAATCAAAAGCTCCGCAAACGCCCCCGCGGATTTTGGCAGGAAATTCGCCGGAATTTTCCTTATACGCGCCTATGCGGAAAGCGCCGGCAGCGGGAAAATTCACGGCTTTCATTCACAGGCTATGCCTTTCCGTCTCCGCGCGGCGCGCGGGAAAACGCCATAGAGATTTCTCCCCGCGCGAAGAATCCGGTTCCGCCGGAATTTTTTTGCGCGGGGACTCCGTAGATTTAAGTTTTTCAGGCGCAGCCGGCACAGGGAGCGCGGAGACTTTCCCATGCCTCCCGCGGGACGGCGGGAAAAGCCAAAAAACTTGGCAAAAACAGGGGAAAATGCTTGCAAGGAAAGCCTTTTTTTGAGGTTATATACGGCAAGGTCGGGCCCCATGCAATTTGCGGCGGCGCGAACCCCGCCAGATCCGGAAGGAAGCAACGGTAGCGATCTCCCAAATGTGCCGTGGGTCGCCTGACCCCTTTTTCATTTTTTCATTCATGCCCACCGAATTTGACAAAGCCAAAGAAAACGCGCCGGTTCACGTAGCTATAATAATGGACGGCAACGGCAGATGGGCAAAAGAGCGCGGCAAGCCCCGCATCTACGGGCACAACGAAGGGGCAAAAAGAATTAGGGAAGTGCTCTCGGCGGCTAAAAAGGCCGGCGTCAAATTCCTGACGCTCTACGCGTTCTCTTCCGAAAACTGGAACCGCCCGCCCGAGGAGGTCTCGGCGCTCATGGGTTTGCTCGTATCCTCGATAGAGGAATACGGACGCGAGCTCGTCGAAAACCGCGTGAGGTTCGCCGCAATCGGGGAACTCTCCGCCCTGCCGCCCGAATGCGAAAAGGCCGTCCGCAGCCTCGAAGAGAGAACCCGCGGATTTTCCGAAGGCACGCTCGCCCTCGCCCTCAACTACGGGTCGCGCGCGGAGGCCGCAAAGGCGGCGAGGCTGCTCGCCCAAAAGGCTGCGCGCGGGGAAATCGACCCCTCCGCCATAGACTGGGACATGTTCGCCTCCGGCCTCGACACCGCGGGAATGCCCGACCCCGACCTCATAATCCGCACTTCCGGCGAACAGCGCCTGAGCAATTTTCTGACCTTGCAGGCGGCGTATTCCGAGCTCTATTTTACCGACGTCTATTGGCCCGATTTCGGCGAAGAGGAATTTTTCAAGGCCATAGGCGAATTCAAGCGCCGCGAGCGCAGATACGGCAAAACCGCCGACCAACTCTGACACTTCCGCATGCTCGCCAGAATATTCAGCACTATTCTGCTTTGGGCGGCGACGCTGCTTGCCATAGCGTTTTTCGACAAACTCGGGTGGGCGGCGCTAATCGCCCTGCTCTCCGCGGCGGCTCTGCGCGAGGCGCTTGGCATAATGCGGAAAATGGGGCTCTCCCCGTCGTGGAAAATCGCCCAGTGCTCTTCGGCGGCGATTATCGCGGGCGCGTTTTTCGGAATGGAGTTCGGCACCCCCGTCTGCGGCGCCATCGCATTCTCCCTCTGCGCGGCCGCCTCCGCCTGCCTTTTGCTGGGAGACCCGCGCGGGGAGCTGTTTTCCAAGACGCTCCTGCCCACGCTCGCAGCCGTATGCGCGATACCATTTATGCTCCACTGGCTGGTTGTCATAGGGTCCTGCGGCAGTTCCAGATTTGAGGGGGTAGTTCTCGCGATATGGGTACTGGCTGCGGCGAAATTTTCCGACGTGGGCGCGTACGTAATGGGCTCGGCATTCGGAAGGCATAAAATGGCGCCCTCAATAAGCCCGAAAAAGACGTGGGAAGGCGTGGCGGGAGGCCTGTTTTCCTCCGCGGCCGTCTCGGCGGCGATAGCGTGCGGATTTTCGGAAATCCTGCCGCCGCAATTCACGCCGCCGGTCGCCGCGCTCGCGGGCGCTGCCATCGGGGCGGTCGCTATACTCTCCGACCTTCTCGAATCGGTATTCAAACGCGCCGCGGGCGTAAAGGATTCCGGCGCGGCGATTCCGGGCATCGGAGGGGCGCTCGACCTCGCGGACTCGGTTCTTCTGTCAGCTCCGGCAGGCGCGTTTCTGCTGGCAGCCATATTTTTAACGCTATGAAACGCAAGAATCTTGTGATACTCGGAGCTACCGGCTCCATCGGCGACAGCACGCTGAAAGTCGTGAGGGGCAACCCCGAACGGCTGAACGTAGTGGGAATCGCGGGCAAAAAGAATTACGAAAAACTCGCGAAAATCGCCGACGAATTCAATGTCGGGCACGTGGCGATTTTCGACGGCGCCGCGTTCGACGACGCCAAGGCGTCGGGGCTCTTCAAAAACCGCAAACTCTACCGCGGCGAAGAGGGCCTGGAAGAAATATCGCTGCTGCCCGAAGCCGACACGGTGGTCGCCGCCGTCGTCGGGACGCAGGCGCTGAAACCCACGCTCGCCGCCATACGCGCCGGTAAGGACATAGCGCTTGCGAACAAGGAGCTGCTCGTGATGGCGGGCAAATTCGTGATGGCGGGCGCGCGCGAAAACAACGTCGCAATACTCCCGCTCGACTCCGAGCACAACGCGATATTCCAGTGCCTCAACGGCGAGAGGGCGCGCGACGTTGCAAAGCTCATAATCACCGCCTCCGGCGGCATGTTCCGCGACTACACGCGCGAGCAGATGCTCTCCATAACCCCAGAACAGGCTCTCAAACACCCCAACTGGAAAATGGGCCCCAAGGTGACGATAGACTCGTCCACCCTCGCGAACAAGGGGCTTGAAGTGATAGAGGCGAAATGGCTCTTCGGGGTGGAGCCCGAGAGAATCCAGGTGGTCGTGCAGAGGCAGAGCCTCGTGCACTCCATGGTGCAGTTTGTCGACGGCTCGGTGCTCGCGCACCTCTCGCCGCCGTCTATGACTTTCGCGATTTCCCACAGCCTTCTATACCCCGAGCGCGGCGCGTGCGTGTGCGAGCCGCTCGACTTCTCGAAGGCTATTTCCATAGACTTCGCCCCGCCGGACACCGGCCGCTTCCCCTGCCTGCGCCACGCCTTCGACGCCCTCAAAGCGGGCGGAACCGCCACGGCGGTTTTCAACGCCGCAAACGAGGTTGCCGTTTCGCGCTTCATCGCGGGCAAATTGCCGTGGATAAAAATAGCGGACGTCGTCGGCAAAACCCTCGAATCGGCGGACGCCAAAGACCCGCAAACCCTCGACGACATCCTCGACGACGACGCGCGGGCCCGCGCGCGGGCGTCCGAAATAGCGGAGGCCGCCGTCCGGTAAAAATGGCTTCGGACCCCGACATATTTTCCAACGCCTGGGCGACGGTTCTGGTGTTGCTGTTTTTCGGAGGCTCGATATTTATCCACGAGCTCGGACACTTTCTCGCCGCAAAGCTGCGCGGGCTGAAAGTGCTCAGATTCTCCGTGGGGTTCGGCCCGATACTGTTCTCGCGCAGGGGGAAGGACGGCTGCGAATACGTTTTGAGCGCCCTGCCGCTCGGCGGGTACGTCGCCATACCGCAACTGGCGGACTTGGGCGCGCTCGAAGGAACGGACGGCACGGAGGCGAAAAACCTTCCGAAAGCATCGTGCCTCGACAAAATAATAGTCAGCGCCGCGGGCGCGCTCTTCAACGTGCTGCTGGCGGCGGTTCTGGCGGTTTTCGTCTGGATTTTCGGAGTTCCGTCCAACGACTTCGAGACTACGACAGTCGTGGGATACGTCTCAAAAACCATCACCGGCGCGGACGGGAAAACGGTGGAATCCCCCGCGCAAAAAGCGGGGCTCATGCCCGGCGACAAAATACTCTCGGTGGACGGGTCGAAGGTCTCGGACTTCCTGCAAATAATGGAGAAAATCGCCATAGGCTCCGGCCGCACCGAATCCGGCGCGCCGAAAGCCGTCCTCGAACTCGAAAGGGGCGGAAAAGTTTTCGCGGCGGACGTTTTTCCGGAACTCGTAAAGACCAACGCCGCCTCCGGAGACGAAATGCGCATGATCGGCGTTTCGCCCGCCATGACCATGAAAATTTCAGGGCTGTTTCCCGACTCCCCCGCGATGGAGGCGGGGGCGAAACCCGGCGACATAGTGGAATCCATTGACGGGCGGAAGCTATACTCCAACATGCAGCTCTCCGACATACTCGCGGAAATTCCCGAGGGCAAAACCGTGGAACTGGGCGTAATCCGCGGCGGAAATCCCGTAACGCTGAAAATCGCGCCCGAGAAAATCGCCCTCACAAAGCCCCTGTGCAAAATCACCCTTCCGGACGGCGCGGGGTCGCTGTCTTTCATATCAATACCGCCCAAGGACCCGTCGGCTGGCGCCGCGGAAACCGTAAAGCTCCTCTCGGCCGACACCGACGACCCGAGATTTGCGAAAATTTCGCCGGGCGACATACTCTACCAGCTGGCTTTGCAGCGCATAGGGTCGCTTTCGCAGCTCAACGCGCTCGTGAACGCCAACGTCGGCATCGTCGGCGGCAGAATGCATTTTTCCGGAGCGCGCATGGACTTGAAGTCCGCATACCTGCCCGCCTCTTCGACCTCCGAAATACTTCCGCCGAAAGAAAAGATGATGCTCGGCTACACGCTCGAAAACGTCACGGTGATGCGCCACCCGTCCGTCGCCGAACAATTCCGCGACAGCGTGGAGCGCACGTATTCGGCGATAGCCGGCCTCGCCAACCCGCAGAGCGACATCGGGATTTCGAGCCTCGCGGGGCCCGTCGACATAGGCAGGGTGATATACCGCCTGTCGCTCACCGACATATCGCTTATGCTCTCGTTCGCGGTGCTGCTGAACATAAACCTCGCCATACTCAACATGCTGCCCATTCCCGTGCTCGACGGCGGGCACATAATGTTCGCAATCATAGAAAAAATCCGCGGGAAGCCCCTTCCTCGCTCGTTTTTCGCCTCGGTGCAGGCGGCGTTTTCGATACTGTTCATCGCGCTCATGGGGTATGTCGTCTACCTCGGATTTCTGCGCTGGAACGGCGACTCCGAATACGAGTCCGCCGCCGAACAGTCCTCGCAATATTACATAAGGGACATTTCCTTCAAAAAGCATGAATAACTACTGCGTATCCAGATTTAACTGCGTCAAGGCGCCGGTTCGCGCCGTGAAAGTCGGCGATGTTGAAATCGGCGGCGACGAAATCGTCGTCCAGTCCATGACGAACACCAAAACGTGCGACGTGGAGGCGTCCGTGCGGCAGTGCATACAGCTCGCCGAGGCGGGCTGCCGGATAGTCAGGCTGACGGCGCAAAACCTCGAGGCCGCGCGGGCGCTCGGCGACATATCCAAAAAGTTCAGGGCCGCCGGATTTTCAACGCCCCTTGTCGCCGACATACACTTTCTGCCGGCAACCGCGATGGAGGCCGTCGAGCACGTCGAGAAAATCCGCATAAACCCGGGCAACTTCACCGATAGGCAGCGGACCGGCGAAACCGGCGGGTATTCCGAATCCGAATACGCCGCCGACTTGGAGCGAGCGCGCGAAAAGTTCGCCCCGCTCGTCCGCCGCTGCAAAGAACTGGGGCGCGCCATGCGCATAGGCACAAACCACGGTTCGCTCTCCGACCGAATCATACGCCGCTACGGGGACACCCCCGAAGGCATGGTCGCGGCCGCCTTCGAATTTGCCGGAATGTGCCTTGACGAGGGTTTCCGCAATTTCCTGTTTTCATTCAAATCCAGCAATACGCGCGTGATGACGCAGGCGTACAGGCTCGCCGCCTCAAAAATGGCGGCGGAGCTGGGCGACAACTATCCCCTGCACCTCGGCGTCACGGAGGCCGGGTTCGGAATCGACGCGCGCATAAAGAGCTCGATGGGCATAGGCGGCCTGCTATTCGACGGGCTCGGCGACACCATACGCGTCTCCCTCACCGAAGACCCCGTCGAGGAAATTCCCGTCGCGATCTCGCTCGCGCGGCTCGCCGAAAAAGTCCGCGCGCAAAAGCCCGCGGCGCAAAAACCGGAGGGGATAGACTTCTATTCGTACTCGCGCCGCGAATGCCGCACTGTCGATCTCGGCGGCCTCAGAATCGGCGCCAAGGCGGTTCCCGCGGCAGCGTCGTTCGGCGCGAGCGGCTGCGCCGACTTCTGCGTGGAAAACGGCGAAGCCTCCCTCAAAGGCGGCGGAAAAATCGGAATCCGCAAATACGGCGCGGGAGATTCCGAAAAGCTGCTCGCCGACGCCGCGAAAGTCGCCGCCATCGCCGCGCAGGTAGGCACTGAGGACCTCGCGGGGCTCGCGGACGCGCTCAAACGCGCGGAAAACGTCGTCCTCATCGCCCCTCCGCCAACCGGCGGCCGCCACGCCGTCGGCGAGGCGAGAATGTTCGCCGCAACCCTGCGAGAGCTCGGCATAGGCGCTCCAATTTGGCTCAAATTCGACAAATCCCTCGCCGCCGCCCCCGACGCCGGAGAAATGGCGCTTCTCGGCGAGGCGTCGGTTTACATAGGCTCCCTCATGGCCGACGGCATAGGCGACGTCGCCTCCGCGGAAATTTCCGGCGACCCGCAAAAGGACGCCGAATACTGCCTCGCCATATTGCAGGGCGCGCGCACCCGCCGCTCGAAGGCCGAATACATCGCCTGCCCGAGCTGCGGCCGCACGCTCTACGACATTCAGGACGCCTTCGCCAAAATCCAGGCCGCCACACGCCATCTTAAAGACGTCACAATCGGCGTGATGGGCTGCATAGTAAACGGCCCGGGGGAAATGGCTGACGCGGACTTCGGATACGTCGGCGGGGCGCCTGGCAAAATCAACCTCTATAAGAACAAGATTTGCGTGGAAAAAAATATCCCGCAGGAGGAATCCATCGAACGGCTCGTCGCCCTTATCAAAAAAGAGGGCAGATGGACCGACGCCCCCTCCGCCTGAACGGAGCCGGAAAAATTTTCCGCCGACTCCGCGCCGCTTTCCGGCGCGGATTTTTTTGCGATTTTCAAGCTTTTTCCGCCGATTTTCGGGCGCAAATATTTTCGATTTCCCCAATTTAATTATTGCGCATTTTGCGCCTGTTTCTAATATTACTAATGCGCCGCCAACAAAGTGGGGGACTCTTTCTTTTTGGCGGCGCGGAGCGCGTTTGAAGCGTTCCGAATCCGGCGCATACGGGCGTCGCGCCGGCAAAATTTACAAAATCAAAAAAAGACATCTAAAATGGCTGAAACGAATAAGACAAACGACAATTACGACGCGTCGAAAATCCAGAAGCTCGAGGGCTTGGAAGGCGTCAGAAAACGTCCCGACATGTACATCGGCGACACCAACGAGAGGGGCCTGCACCACTGTGTGTTCGAAATAGTGGACAATTCCATAGACGAGGCCCTCGCGGGTTTCTGCTCCCTCATCAAAGTGAGCATACACGGCGACGGCTCATGTTCCATCGAAGACAACGGGCGCGGCATTCCCGTCGACATACACCCCAAATACAAAATCCCCGCGCTCGAGCTCGTGATGACGAACCTCCACGCCGGCGGCAAATTCGGCAAGGGCGCGTACCAGGTTTCGGGCGGTCTGCACGGGGTTGGCGCGAAGTGCGTAAACGCGGTCTCGGAGCACTTCGAGGTTGAAGTGCGCAAGGGCGGTCAGATTTACAAGATGGAGTTCTCGCGCGGCAAGACCACCATGCCGATGACCGTCATCGGCAACACGAAGTCCACCGGCACAAAAATCACCTTCATTCCCGACCCCGAGATATTCACCCTCACGCGCGAATTCAAATACGAGATACTCTCCAAGCGCCTGCGCGAGCTCGCCTTCCTCAATCCCGGAATCACCATCGAGCTCTCCGACGAGCGCGTCAACAAGCGCGAACAGTTCAATTTCAAGGAGGGCATCTCCGAATACGTCCAGTACCTCAACCGCGCGAAGGTCGTAGTCAACCCGAAAGTCATATACTTTTCGGGCGAGGCTCCCGCTGCGGAGGGCTCGGAATCGCTGATAAAAGTCGACATCGCAATACAGTACAACGACTCCTACAACGAGCAGGTCTACGCCTACGCGAACTCCATATACAACGTCGAGGGCGGCACACACCTGAGCGGGTTCAGAACGGCCCTCACGCGCGTGATAAACAACTACGCCAAGGCGAACAGCCTCGTAAAGGAAAAGGATCCGGCCATATCGGGCGACGACTGCCGCGAGGGCCTCACCGCCGTGATTTCCGTAAAAGTCCCCGAACCGCGCTTCGAGGGCCAAACCAAGACGAAGCTCTCCAACGGCGAAGTTGACGGCATAGTCCAGAAAATCGTCGGCGAAAAGCTGAAATACTATTTCGAGACCGCCCCCGCCATCGCGAAAAAAATCATAGACAAATGCGTCATGGCCGCCCGCGCCCGCGACGCCGCCCGCAAGGCGCGCGAGACCGTCCGCAAGACGGTGCTCTCGGCGGGGGGGCTGCCCGGCAAGCTCGCCGACTGCTCCGAAAAAGACCCCTCCCTCTGCGAGCTCTACATCGTCGAGGGCGACTCCGCAGGTGGTTCCGCAAAAATGGGGCGCGACAGAAAGTACCAGGCCATTCTACCCATCAGGGGCAAGCTCCTGAACGTGGAGAAGGCGCGCCTCGACAAGGTTCTAAACAACAATGAAATCCGCACCATCATCACCGCGTGCGGCACGGGCATAGGCGAATCCGGAGAGGGCGCGTTCGACGTGACGAAAGCCCGCTACCACAAAGTCGTCATTATGACCGACGCCGATGTGGACGGCTCGCACATCAGAACCCTCCTGCTGACATTTTTCTTCCGCCAGATGCGCGGGCTGATAGAAAACGGCTACGTGTATATAGCGCAGCCCCCCCTCTATAAAATCAAGCGCAAGAAGCGCGAGCAATACGTAATGAACGACGCCGAGCTCAACAAGATACTGCTGAATCTCGGCTCCGAGGACGTCACCCTCACGCGCGTGCGCGATGGCTTTGAATTTCCGCCGCAGAAAATCGACAAGATAGTCGAGATGCTCTCGCGCCTCGAAACCCTCGGGCACGGGGTGACGCGCTACGCCTGCGCGCTTGCGACGTATCTGGACACCAACCGCGACGGCAGGCTGCCCAAGTACATCGCCCGCGTCAGAACCGGAAACAAAGAGGAGTTCAAATACATATTCGACGAGGAGGAGCGCTCAAAATTCTTCGTGGAATACGGCAATTCGGAAGACATATTCGAGGGAAACACGATCCGCGAAGTCGTCGACGAGCTCGGCAACAAAGTCCAGCAGCGCATAAACGTCTACGAAATCTACGAGGCGCACCAAATCGAAAAAATCCTCGCGGAGTTCGCGAAAGTCGGGCTTGTGGTGAAGTCTTTCACGCCGACGGAAGAGCCGCGCTACATCCTCACCGAAACCCTCGGCCCGGACAAGAAAAACGAGCACCCGCTCAACAGCATACTCGAGCTCGTCTCCAAAATCCGCGAGCTCGGCAGGAGGGGCCTGAGCATCCAGCGCTACAAAGGGCTCGGAGAGATGAACGCAAAGCAGCTCTACGAAACCACGATGGACCCCAACAAGCGCTCGTTCCTCAAAGTCTCCATCGACGACGCGGCGGAGGCCGACGCAACCTTCTCCATGCTCATGGGAGAGGACGTCCCGATACGCCGCGCGTTCATAGAAGACAACGCCCTCAACGCGTCCTATCTCGACATCTAACGGATAAAATTTCAGCGCAATGTACACCGAAAACGAAACCATAATAAATTCGAGCATTACCCAGATAATGCAGAGCGCGTACATCGACTACTCGATGTCCGTCATCATTTCCCGCGCCCTCCCCGACGTGCGCGACGGCCTCAAACCCGTCCAGCGGCGCGTGCTCTACGCCATGCTGCGCGAGGGGCTTCTGCACAACCGCGCGTTTGACAAATGCGCGGGCGTCGTGGGTGAAGTCCTCAAAAACTACCACCCGCACGGGGACTCGTCCGTTTACGACACCCTGACGCGCCTGGCGCAGGACTGGGTCATGCGCTATCCGCTCGTGATGCCGCAGGGCAACTTCGGCTCCATAGAGGGCGACAGCCCCGCCGCGTACAGGTACACGGAGTGCAAGCTCGCCGAAATCGCCGAAGACCTCCTGATGGACATCGACAGCGACACGGTGGACTTCATGCCCAACTACAAGGAGACCGCCACCGAGCCCGTCGTCCTCCCGTCCGCCCTGCCCACCCTGTTGATGAACGGCTCGACGGGCATCGCCGTCGGCATGACGACCAACATACCGCCGCACAACCTCGGCGAGCTCATTGACGGAATCTGCATGCTAATAGACAACCCCTCGACGCCGTTTGAAGAGCTGCAAAAAGCCATCAAGGGCCCCGACTTCCCGACGGGCGGCGTCATCGTCGGCAGGGGCGGAATCGACAGCTACATGAAGACCGGCCGCGGAATCGTCAAGACCCGCGGGGTCGCGAGCGTCGAGGAGCTCAAAAACGGCAAGGAACAGATCGTCATCACGGAAATCCCCTACAACGTCAACAGAAACTCGCTCGTGGAGAACATCGCCCAGCTCGTGGCGGACAAGGTTCTCACCGAAGTCAGCGACATACGCAACGAGTCCGACGAAAACACGAGGGTCGTGGTGGAGCTCAAACGCGGGGAATCGCCGAGGGTGGTTCTCAACAAGCTCTTCAAGCACACGCAGCTCGAATCGTCGTTCGGCGTGATACTGCTCGCGCTCGACAAGCGCAAGCCCAAGCTCATGAACATCCGCGAAATGCTCGAATGCTACATCGAGCACCGCCGCGAGGTCGTCTACCGCCGCACCTGCTACCTGCTGCGCAAGGCAGAAGACCGCGCCCACATTCTCGAAGGCTATAAAATCGCGCTCAACAACCTCGACGACTTCATCAAAATCATCAGGGCGTCGAAAGACCGCGACGAGGCAAAAACCTCCCTCATGGCGAAATACCCGCTCACCGAGCGGCAGGCGAACGCTATTCTCGACCTGCGTCTGCACCAGCTGACGGGACTTGAACGCGAGAAAATCGAAAACGAGTACATGGAGCTCATGCGCCTCATCGAGGAGTACAACTCCATACTCAAAAACGAGAAAAAGCTACTGTCAGTCATAAAGAAGGAGCTCGTCGAAATGCGCGAAAAATATCCCTCGACGCGCAAGACGCAGTTTATGGCCGCCGAGGGCGAATTCAGAATGGAGGACGTCATCGCCAACGAGGGCTGCATAATTTCCGTCTCCCACAACGGGTTCATCAAGCGCACGAGCGTAAGCGCATACCGCTCGCAGAAGCGAGGCGGCAAGGGCGTAATCGGCAGCGGGCAGTACGACGAAGACTTCATCGAGCACATCTTCACGGCCTCCACGCACGACTATATAATGTTCTTCATGAACAACGGCCGCGTCTACGTCGAAAAGGTCTACGAGATTCCCGAAGGCACGCGCACTTCGAAGGGGCGTTCCATAAAGAACGTCCTCGCGCTCCAGCCCGACGAAAAGGTCGCCGCCATGATATGCGTCAAAAACCTCGACGACGCGAACCATTCGCTCATAATGGCGACTAAAAACGGCGTAGTCAAAAAGACGATCCTATCCGAGTACAAGAACTGCCGCAAGGGCGGGATAATCGGCATAACGCTCGACGAGGGCGACGACCTCATAGGGGTGGTTCTCGCCGAAAACGACGCCAACGTCATACTCGTCACCTACGCGGGCATGTCGATACGCTTCAACGAGGGCGACCTGCGCGCCCAGGGGCGCGCCACGCGCGGCGTAAGGGGGGTCACGCTCAAAAAGGAAAACGACTGCGTAAAGGCGATAGTCGTGGTCGACCCCAACTCCACGCTGCTGATAGCGGGCGAAATGGGACAGGGCAAGCGTACAGCCTATGACGAATACCGCCTGCAAAACCGCGGCGGCTCGGGGGTGATCGCCATCAAGACCCACGGGGTCGCCGGCGCGCTCTCGGTGAAAGACGACGACGAGATTATGATGTTCACGCAGGGCGGCCAAGCGGTGCGCTCTCCCGTCAAGGACGTCCGCATAATCGGGCGGACGACGCAGGGCGTGCGCCTCATCAACCTCGCCGAGGGAGACAAGCTCATAGGCATCTGCCGCATAATCGACGCCAAGGACGACGATATATCCTCCGAGGATTCCGCCGACGCGCCGGAGGCTGCGGAATGACAAACTGAAATGGAATGAAGTTCCGCCGGAACCGCGCAAAAGGGTTTCGGCAAAACCGAAAGGCAGCCCGCCCGTTTTTCAGCGGGCGGGCTTGTCTGCATATTGGAGGAAAAATGGGAAGCGAAGAATATTTTTCGGCGGAAGCTCCGTCCGAATGCCCGCTAAAACCGGAGGTCGCGGCGTTTCTGGAAAAATTCCCGAAGCGCGGCGGCGAGTTCATAGCGCGCGCCATCTCCGACGCCGCGAATGGAAATCCGCGGATGCTGAACCTTGTCCGCGCCCAGAGGATAGCGAACTCCGAAAATATCTCCGGAGCGGAGTTTTTTGAGGAAAGCGCGCCGCTGCGCGGCGGCGGGCGCATGAGGGTGAGGGTGTACAATTCCGGCGCGCGGAACCCGAAGCCGGCGGTGATATACCTCCACGGCGGAGGCTGGACAATAGGCGCGATAGAAACCTGCGCAAAAGTCTGCTCCGACCTGGCGCGCGATTTTGCGGTAATCGCGCCCGAGTACCGGCTCTCGCCCGAATTTCCCCACCCCGCCGCGCTCCATGACGTATTGGACGCCCTCGCGTGGGCGCGCGAAAACTCGGAGCGCCTCGGAATCGCGGGCGGAAAAATCTCGCTTTGCGGCGACAGCGCGGGCGGGCATCTCGCGATAGCGGCGACGGCCGCCGCAAAATCGGAGGGGCTGCCGCCGCCCGAGAAGCTCGCCCTTTTCTATCCGGTGACGAGCATGTTTTACAGGGGCGAATCGTGGGAGAAATTCGCCGCCGGTTTCGCGCTCGACGCCGAAGCGATGGACGCCTTCAACTTCTCGTACTGCGCGGACGCGGAAAAGAGGAAGTCCGCCGAAGTTTCGCCGCTGGAATTCGCGGACGTCTCCGGATTTCCGCCGACCCTCATAGTCTACGCCTCGCACGACATTTTGCGCGACCAGTGCTTCAAATTCGCCGAAAAGCTCGCCGCTTCCGGAGTCCCCGCGCGCGCAGTGTGCGCTAAGGGGGCGCCGCACATCTTTATGACCATGCCGGGCATGAACGAATGCTACGGCTTCGGGCTCAAAGAGGCGCGGGAATTTTTAGGGCGCGAATAGGAATCTCTTTTCCGCTTCCGCCGCGTCCTCAACCGCGCCCGCCGGAGGACGAAAGCACCAATCCGCACCTCAGATTGCAAAACGTGTGGACGATTTCCCGCGCGCCGAGCTTTTCCATGAGCGCGCAAATGCACGCGAAAGCCGCGGGAACGATGTCGGTTCTGCCCACGTCCACGCCGTATTCACGCGCGCGCCCCTCGGCGCCGAGCGCGCAAACGCCGTCAAAGAGGCCGCGCATCTGCGAAAGCGATATTCTGTTTTCCTCTCCGCCGAGCCCGAGCGCCTTTTTCGCAAACCGCGCCGCAACCACCGCGCCCCCCGCGCCCGCGAGGATTTTAAAATCGGGAATCGGGAAATCCAGGCCTGCGTCAATCGCCGCGCGGGCGCGCGCCTCAATCGCCCGCGCGTCCCGCGCCGAAACGGGGGCGCGCGGGTCTTTCAGAAATTCGCGCGTAAGATTCACCGCGCCTATGGGCATGCTCGCCGACCTCCCGACCTCCCCGCCGCGTCCGAAAACGACTTCGAGGCTTCCGCCGCCCAAATCGAAATACGCGCACGGCAGGGAGGAATCGATCAGCGGGTCGCTCATAGCGCCGAGAAAGGACAGTCGCGCCTCCTCCCTCCCGTCGAGAATTTGCACCCGAACCCCGCAGCGCCGGAAAACCTCCGCCGCCACTTGGGCGCCCTGCGGAGAATCGCGCATTGCGGAAGTCGCGACGGCGACCGTCGAAAAGTTTTCCCCGAACCCGCGCGCCTCCGCCTCGAACGCGGCTGCCGCCACCGATATGATTTCGGCCGCCCCCGACACGAGCCCGCCCCGCCCCGCGGATATGCGCACCTGCGCGGTGCGCTCGAAAATCCTCTCAACCTCGCCACCCCGCGCGCAGCCGAGGAGACACTTTATCGTATTCGAGCCTATGTCTATCGCAAGAACCCCGTCCATCGTCAGAGCTCGAACCCCTTGGGGGCTATTATCACCGTAAATTCGCCTTTTGTCGACGCCGATTTGAGCTCGCCGCAAACGCCGCCAAGCTCGCCGACAAAAAACCTCTCGTAAAACTTGGTTATCTCCTTCGCGAAGCACGCGACGCGGGTTTCCCCGAAAATCTCGAGCGCGTCGGCGGCGAATTTTTCTATCCTGTACGGAGACTCGTAAAATATGAGCGAATGCGGGAAGTCCGCGTACTTCTCGAAATACGCCCGCCGCGCGGAAGTCTTGGGGGGCAGAAAACCCGCGAACAAAAAGGAGTCGCTCGGCAGCCCCGACGCGCATAGAGCCGATATGAAAGCGCACGGCCCCGGAACCGGCGAAACTTTTACGCCCGCCGCGCGGCAAGCGCGCACTACCCTAAACCCCGGGTCGCTGACGCACGGAGTGCCGGCGTCGCTTACGAGCGCGACGTTTTTGCCCTCCGAAAGCATTTTGAGCAGTGCGGGGGCGGCGGACTTTTCGCGCGAATTTTCGTTGACGAACATCTCCTTTTTCAGCCCGAGCCTGTTGAGCAGAACGCCTGTCACGCGGGTGTCCTCGCAGGCTACGACGTCGCACAGCGCGAGCGTCTCCCTGGCGCGTTCGGAAATATCGGCGAGATTGCCTATCGGCGTCGCCACTACATAGAGCGTGCCGGCTTCCATTTTCAAAATGCCGAAAACGGCTCGAACATTTTGGAAAACGCGCCGATTTCCCGCTTTAATTCCGCAAACGCCCCGCCGTCGAACGCCCCCTGTTCGAGGAGGTCAACAAGCGGCGTCGTCACAAAGTCGCGCTCGCGCCACCTCGGGTGCGGAACGGTCAGCTCTTCGGTCGAAACCGACTCGTTTTCGTAAAATATTATGTCGATGTCTATCGGGCGCGGGCCGTTTCTGAAATTCGCCTCCCGCCCGAGCGCGGACTCGAGGCGCTTGCACTGGCGAAGAAGTTCGAGCGGTTCGGCAAACGTCTCGCCAAACACCGCGGCGTTGAGAAAATCCCGCTGCTCGGCGTACCCGACGGGAGACGTCTCGTATATGCGCGACTTCGCCTCAAAGGCGCAAAACTCTTCCAGCATCGAAACCGCCTTGACGATGTTTTCGCGGCGGTTGCCCATGTTGGACCCGAGCGCCAAAACCACTTTTGAAGCCTTCATTTTATGTAGTCCCCCCTTTTGCGCCTTATGCGCGCCGATATTTTTTTGAAATCGTACCCCACGTCCACTCCGAGCTTCGCAACCTCCACCTCGGCTTCAACGAGCCTTTCAAAGCGGACAAAGAGCCTTTCGGCTATCATGTCGGCGAGCTTTTCGATGAGCCTCACGCTCTCGCCTTTCAGAACGCCCTCGGCTATCGCCATCGCCGAGGGATAGTCCACGGTGTCCGACAGCTCGTCGGTCTTGGCGGCGGCGTCGAGCGGCAGGAAAAGGCGCATCGACACCTCGAAATCCCCGGGCCTGTCGCGCTCGAATGCAAAGCACCCGTGCCTTCCGGAAAGTTTCAAATTTTCTATGATTATTTCGTCCATAAATTTTTGAGGGCAACCGCCGTTTTTACGGCGTTCGCATTTCTTTTGACATCGTGAACGCGCAAAATGTCCGCGGAATTTTGCAAAACCGCAAATACGCCCGCCGCCATCGTCGCGTCGTCCCTATCGGAAAAATCGTCGCCGACTATCGGAGAGAACATCGACTTGCGCGAAACTCCCAGCAGCACAGGAAACCCGAGCGCCCTAAGTTCCGCGAGGCGCGCGACGAGCTCGGCGTTCTGCCGCGGCGTCTTTCCGAACCCGATGCCTGGGTCGAGAATAACGCAATCCCGCTCCACGCCCGCATCGAGCGCGGCGGAAATCTTCGAGCGCATGTCGGAGATAAAATTTTCAAAAAAATCCCCTTCATTTTGAATGCCGCGGATATTGTGGGTTATGACGAGCGGAAGCCCCGCTTCGGCGGCCGCTTTCGCCATAGGATAGCCTCCGGAGATGTCGGAGACGACATCGTTTATTATGTCAGCGCCCGCCTCCGCCGCACGCGCCGCCACCGACGGCCTGCGGGTGTCGGCTGAAATCGGAACGTCGGGAAATTCCGCCCTGACAGCGCAGATTGCGGGAATAAGGCGGGAGAGCTCCTCGCCCTCCCCCGTCTCCGCCCCTCCCGGGCGGGTGGACTCCGCGCCAATGTCGATTATGTCCGCGCCGTCACGGATCATCGCGCGCGCCCTCTCGAGCATGGCGGACGGGGAAAGGTAGAGCCCGCCGTCCGAAAAAGAGTCGGGGGTGACGTTCAAAATCCCCATTATCAGCGGCGCGGACGCGCTACATATCTTCGGCTTTTTTCGCATTTTTCAGATATTCCAGATATTCCCCGACCTCCGCGCGGCGGGTCTGCGCGTAGAGGGCGGAGGCTATCGAAACCGCCTCGCCAAGCACGCCGGTTTTTACAGCCACGGACATCAGCCCGACTTTGGCGGCAACCGAATAGGTTTCGTCCTTTTGCGCCCTGTTGTAAAGTATTTTCGCGAGGTTGTAGTCGCCGCCGGCGAACGAGAGCTTCGCGAGCTCGAAACATGCGTACGGGTCGTCGGGTTCTTCCGCAAGGCAGGCGGAGAGGGATTTCTTCGCGCCTTCCGCGTCGCCGAGGCCGATGAACGCGCGCGCCTGCGACCTGAATTTTCCGGCGGAGTCCGGAAGCTTCGCGAGAACCTCCAAGGCCTTTTCAAACCCGCCCGCGCGCGCGAGGGCTTCCGCCGCCGCGCCGAGCCGCCCGTCCTCCCCGAGACTTTCGTATATTTTGGCGGCCTCCGCATACGCGCGCGCCGAAAAGAATATGTCTGCGCGCAGAATTTCGGCGGAGCGGAAATCTGGGTCGTCTTGCGGCACCATAGAGAGCGCGGCGACCGCCCCTGGCAAATCCCCCGACTTCGCCCTGCACTTTCCCAAAAGCTTCAAAGCCGCCGCGTCCGGAAATTTTTTCTCCAAGATGCGCTCGCAGGTTTTGGCGGCCTCCGCGTGCCTGCCGAGATTGAAGAGGTAAAAAGCCTTCGCGTACTTGGCGCCGGCGCGCTCCGGAGCGTGCATGAGCGCGGCGTCAACACAGGAAAGGGCCGAGCTCCAATCCGACTTACCGGAATAGTGCGACGCAAGCCACAGCAGAATGTCGGCGTCGGAGCCGCCCGAGAGCGCGAGCGCCTTGGCAAAATTTTCCCTCGCGCGCTCCCCGTCGCCGAGCCTGTCGAGGGAATACGCCAAATTTTTGCGCGCCGCAAAAAAGTTTGGGATTTTGGAAAGGGCCGCCGAATACGCCGCCGCCGCACCGGCGTAGTCGCCGTTTCTGAACAGCGCGTTGCCGAGATTGAACGTCACAGCCGCCCCGTCCCTCCCGTCAGCGACCGCCTCTTTGAGAATTTTCGCGGCGTCCGCGCCCTCGGCGAACGCCTCCCTCAATACGGCGGCCTCGCGCTTTGTGGCGGCCGGCAGGTTGCCGAACGGCGATTCGAGCGGCGACTGCGCCGCGGCAGCCGCCGGCAGAAAAAACATCAATGCGAAAAGTCGTCTCATTTCAGTTCGGAAATTTTAAACGGCACCGGCAGCACGAAGCGCGCGCGGACTTTCTCGCCGCCCTTTATCGGAGATTCGTAGAGAAATTCGGAAGCGGCGGCGCGCGCGGCCTCCGCAAAGAGGGGGTCCGTGCAGCTCTCGACGCCGAGAACCTCCACGCGCCCGCCCTCGTCTATCTCCACAAGCAGCCGCGCCTCGCCCTCAACGCCCCGCCGGTAGAGCTTCGGCGGATATTTTATTTTGGCGGCTTTCAGGAGGCGCGGCACGGAGTCGAGCTCCGAAAGCTCGAACGCCGCGTTTGCGAAAACCTCCCCGGGGGCTTCGCCGAAAGAAAAATTTCCCGCGGCCGCGCCGCCCGACAAAAACTCCGGAGGCGCCTCGACTATTTCGGGAGAGACAGGTACCGCAAGCTTTGAGGCAAACGGCGGGGCGTCGAGCGCGGCGGGCGCGGGAAACGCCCTGAGCCCGCGCGGCGGGCGCGGCGACGGTTTCGGGGCGGGTTCGGAAGCCCCTGCGAAAGAATGCACCCTGACGTATTCCGCCGGTTTTTTCGACATGTCCACCCCCGATAGGGAAATGGGTAGAATCGAAAACGTCGCAAGCGTCAGCGCCGCGGCGAGAAAAACCGCCGCGGGCCTGTTTTCCGGTATGTCGAACGACGGCTTCATTTCTTTCTGGTCGCCACGTATATTTCGCGCGCGCCGCACTCTTTGGCGCAGTCCATTACCTCCACGAGCCTCTTTACCGGAACGGAGGAATCGGCGTTTATTACCAGCGAACCCGACGATTTGGTGAGGCGCGCGCCCAGCGGAATTTTCAGCGCCGGAAGCGAATACCTGTCGCGGCCTATCGCGACGCTTCCGTCCGAAGTTATCGTGACGACCGCCGCCGCAGAATCGGGCGCCTGCGAATTTGAGGCGCGCGGGGCGTCCACGCCCATCGCGTCGTTCTCGGCGAATACCATCGTGACTATGAAGAAAATCAGCAGGATGAAAATCACGTCGATGAGCGGCGATATGTTGATCGCCGACGCCGGCTCTTCGTCCTCGAATCTCGGCCTGCGCAGGCTCATGCGGACGCCTCCTCGCGTATCATCACGGACTCGCGGCGCGAGAGAACCGCGAGGATTTTCGCCGAGAGCGCCGACGCGCAAATCGCTATTATCCACGACGGGATAGCCACTACAAGCCCCGCCTGCGTCGTTATGAGGGCCACGGAAATTCCGTCGGCCACGCCCTGCGGGTCGTCTCCGGCGGAGGCGATGCTCGCGCACATTCCCGAAACCGTTCCGAGCAGGCCTATCAGGGGGGCTACCGACGAGAGTATTTTCAGAAACATGATGCGCCTGTCAACGCCCGCCATCAGCTCCATTCTGAGGCGCGAGAACTTTGCCTTGGCGTCGCGCGCCAGATTGCGCCTTCCGGAAAACTCCTCAAACGCGGAACGAAAGAGCACGTCTGAATCGCAAATCCTCTTGATTTTCGCGAGCCTCGCGCACAGCCCTATTCCCGAGAAATAGAGGTAGAAAGCCAGAACCGCCAGCGGCGTCATAAGTATGCCGCCCGCCCTGAAAGTCTCCGCGAATGCCGTCAGAAAGTTCTGCATTTAATCCCCGCTCAAATAGGACGACGCCAATTTTTCCATGTCAGATAGCACGGACTTCGCCCGCCTCGAAAACACCGCGTGCGCGACGTACGCGGGAATTGCGACGACGAGCCCGTATTCGGTGGTTATGAGAGCCTCGCTTATGCCCGCGCTTATGAACTGCGCCTGCCCCGCGCCCGAAAAAGACAGGTCGCCGAAAGTCTTTATTATGCCCGTGACGGTTCCGAGAAGCCCGAGCAGAGGCGCCACCGCCGCCGAAACCGACAGCACCGAAAGCCCCGAAAACAGACGCTCGCCCGCCTCGAGCATGGACTCGTACGAAACTTCTTCGAGGGCGGCGCGCGGCAGGCCGCGCGAACGCGCCAAGTCGAGAAGCAGGCGCGAATAGGGATACCCTGCCGACCCCGCAGCCGCCAGCGCGCCGTCCTCGTCGGAGCGCGCGAGCAGCTCCTTCACGCGCCTCGCAATGCCCTGCGGCGCCCTGCGCACGCGCGCGAAATACGCGAGCTTGTACGCGAACACAACCGCCGACAAAAAGCCCAAAAACAGAATCGGATACATCCATACCCCGCCGAGGGAAATTTCCTCCGCAATCCCGCGCGAGTTTTTCTCCGCCGCAAGCAGTTCGCCGCCCGACACGTCCGCGGGCAGGACGTTCGATTCCCCCGCGAAAAACGCGCGGATTTCCGGAGCAAATTTCTCGCCGTACAGGACGCCGGAGGAATCGAGAAAGCCGGCGCGGGCTGGGGATACAAAGTACCCGAACGCTCCGACGCGGAACGCCCCGCCCGCGACCTTTTCGCGCGACTTGGCGGGTTTTGCGCTGAACGGAGCGGGAACGAGCGGATTAAAGAGTTTTTTGAGCCACGCGTCGGAATCCGACTCGAGCTTTTGAAGGCATTCCGCGGCTGACGAGCGCGGCGCAAACGCGGCGGAATCGGGAAAAAACGACGCCGAAAACTCGCCTATATCCGCCGCAAGCTCCCGCGCCCGGGAGTCGCAAAATGCCGATGCCGACACGAGCGCCGCGCGCTCCGCGATGGCGGAGCGCAAAGACTCTTCGCGCACGCGCAGGGCGCGTATTTGCGCCGAGAGCGCGTCGAGCTCGGCCTTTTTTTCGGATATTTTTTCCGCACGCATGCGCCCAAATTCGGCGAGCTCGCCCTCGGCGGCGCGCGTGGACTCGTACGCGGACGTCTTCAAATCCGCCGCAAAGGCGCAGGCGCACGCGCACGCGGCCGCCGCTGCAAAAATCCGCCTCATTTTCCGCCCTCCGCGCCGCCGCCCGTTTTCAGCCAAACGACCCCGTTCTTTCTCTCGGAACCCGAAATCGGGGAGAAAATCCCCGTTTTGACGACGCCCGCCTCGTCGGAATACGATCGGTCCGCCGCCGCGGCGCGCGCGTAAAGCGAGGCGAATTCCCTGAATTTTTCATTCGGGGATTTCGCCGAAAATTCCTCCTTTGAAAGCGCCGCAACCGCCGCCCCCGACGCGGCGAGCCTTTCGGAAAGCCGCTCGTACAGCGCGTCGAGAATTCTGGAAATCCCGGCAAAACTTTTTTCGTCGCGCGCGATTTTTTCCGCTGCCGCTGCGTCGTTTTCGGCGGATTTTGCGAGCCTCTTTTCGAGCTCAGCCGCGCGCCTTTCAAGCTCCGCGCGCAACGCACCGGAAGCGGAGATTTCGGCGTCGAGCATCCGCATCTCCTCCGCAAACTTTTCACGGGAGTTGGCGAGGGCTATCTTCGCCTCGGCGCCGCGCCTCAAAAGCGCGTCGATTTCGCCGAAATCCCCCGCAACCGCCGTCGCCGCGGCCGCCGTTAAAAACAAGAGCGTTCTCATTGTCAGTCGAGCTTTATCCTCAAAAGCTTTGTCTCTTTATAGTCCTCAGAGAGAATCACGAGATCCCTGGCGGACTCGTCCGAATTTATCTTGGATAGAATCTCCACGGCGTGAGCGTACGACTTTACCGGCACGGAGTTTATCTCCCTGATTATCTCCGAACCCCCGAGGCCGTTGGGCTGCGCCGAACTCGCGGGGCTGTTGGGTTTGACGAACTGAACCACGGGAGCGTCCATCGCGGGTTTCTGCATTTTGCGCGCCATGGCGTCGCCTATCACGAATTCGCGCACGGAGAACCCGAGCCGCTTGAAATAGGCGTGGCGGCTTTCGCGGAACTCGAGCGGATACGCGGCGGCCTCAAAGTCCACCGATACGGTTTTGTCGCCGCGCAGCACGCCGAGTTTGCGCTTCTGCCCGGGCTTCATGCCCTCCATTTTGAATATGAAAGACGCGAGCGTATTTGCGTCGGATTTCATTCTCGGCAGGTCTTTGCCGTCAAGGGAGACTATTATGTCGCCGCGCTTTATTCCCGCCTTCTCCGCGGGGGAGCCGTCGAATACCCTGCCTACCGCCACCGCGCCGATTTTCTCGATGCCCAAGAATTTTGCGGCGTCGCGCTTTACGGCCTGGACGTCCGCAATGCCGAGCCATCCGATTTTGTCGCCTTCCGGCCTCGACGGAACCCTTTCGAGAATTTTCCGGAAATTTTTCGCGGGAATGACGACGCGCGTGACAAGGTCGTCGCATAACTCGATGGGGCCGCTGTCGCCGTTGCGCAGGTAAAAAGTGTACGAGTCTACCGCGGCGTCCTGTCCCCAGCCCACGAAATTTCCGGCGGAATCGAACGCGGGAAGGCCCGTTCCTGCAACGGGCAGCGCGCATACGGCCTCGCCCTTTTCCGACATTCCGGACACCGCCACATACGACCTGTACAGCAGCGGAACGTTGTCGAGATCGGGGGCGAGAGCCGCCCCCCAGACGTTCTGGCCGACGGAAAGCCCCGCCTCTTTGAAATCCGTCACCGGCCGCAGCCCCTCCGGAAGCCCGTCGCGCAGTTTTATGAAATAGGCGGACCATTGGACATCCACGCCGAGAAAATCCGCACGGTATCCGTCGGAGTCCCCGCCGTCGAAAAATACGCGGAAATCTTTGAGGTTCGACGGGCGCCAGTAATATGGGATCGCGGAGGACGGCAGCAGAATTATCCCGTCCTTTGTGGCGACTGTTCCGGAGGCGGTAATTTCCCTGCGAAGCTCCTCGGCCTCGAAAATGTATTTTACGGTTGCGCAAGACTTCGCGCGCTCCCGAAAGATTTTTTCAAAATCTGCGGAATCGGCAAAGAGCGCGGCATATGCGGCAAAAGCCGCGATAAAAACACATAAGCGTTGCATGTCCGAGAGTATCGCGCCCGGAAAGGCGCAACGCAAACAATTTAGTCAAAAAAAACGCGCTTTTCCGTTGCGACGGCGTCCGGCGCATTTCCAAATACGCTCGGAAACTTGTTTGCATTCCGCGCGGTTTTTCTATCAAATATGCAAAACACGCAATCGGCGGCAATGGACATCGCGAATACTGTAAAATTCTATCTGCTCGCGGCCGCGGCGTTCGCGCCGACGACCCTCGCAGGGCTCGAATGGAAACCTTTCGGCGCGCCCGAAACCGCAAAAATGCGGATTTCGGAAAACGGGACGCTATCCGTAGACGGAAAGCTCGGAGACGCCTCGGCGGGCTTTGCGGCGCGCGCCGAGCTCGAACCGTCCGCCGCCTACGCCTTAAAGTTTTCCGCCATGGGCAACACCGGTTCGGGCGCGATAATCGCCGGAACCGAATTCGCCAACAGGACTTTCGGACAGACGGGAGGTTCGTTTTCCGAACGCGAGGCGGTTTTCGTTACGACAGAAAACCCCACCCGCCGGCAAACGACCCTCCGCCTCGGGGGATGGAACACCGGCGGGAAACTCGATTTCAAAGATATAGAAATTTTGGAATATTTCCCCGTGCCGGCCTCCCCCGCCCTGTCTCCGAGCGAATCGCTCAAAGGGGGGTTTTACATTTTCGACTCTCAGTGGCAGTTCGGCTATGACGTTTTCCAAAAGGTCTCGGCGGGAGCAGGCGCGTATTTTAACGACAACCGGTGGGTGATTCCGCGCGGGGCGCACGCCGTTTTTGAATTGGGCTCCGGAGGGTTCCGGCAGCTGTCGGCTGAGACGGAATTTTCGGTGTGCCACAATCCGTCGAAACTCGCTGCGCGCCTCCTGGCGTCGAACGACGGAGAAAATTTCGAGGAAGTCGCGGAATTTTCGGGCAAGTCCGCATATTCCGCAAAACTGCCTCAAAAGCTTTTTCCGGCGAAAAAAATTTTTCTGAAAATAGCAGCCGCCGGCGAAAAAAACGGCGCCATGCAGATAAACGTGCTCAAATACAAAGCCGCCGTCGGGGAAAACGCGCCCGACGCGGAAGGGAAGCTCGCAGGCGAACTGCGCGCTCGCATGTCGGACAAAATCAAAATCGAAAGAAAAAGCGTCGGGCCGGATTCCGCGGAAATCGCGCTCAAAGCCTTCGCCGAATCGCCGCATGGGGCGCAATTTAGCGCTTCTTTCGAGGACTTGGACGCGAAAAAGTCCGAAATCTCCGTTCGCGCCGATTTGCAGAAAGGCTGGAACTCCGTAAAAATCCCGCTTCCCGCGAAGCTCGCGGATATGAAAAGTGTTTGCGTGTCGTCCGGCGCGTGGTCGGCGGAATACCGCGCGAAGGAATCGAGCAAGTGCCTCCTCGCCCGCGACCCATACGGGGCGCGAATCTGCGATATCGGCGGGCTGGCGGCGTGGGAAACTCCGTCCGCGGCGAAACTCGCGAGAAGCTGCCCCGCGCCGAAAGCGGGGAAAGAGTCAATTTCAATCTCCGCCGCCGCGAACGAGCGCGAGGCCGTGCAGCTGGCGTTCAGGCCGCAGAAGGGAAAAATGCGCGTTCGAATAAAAATCTCCGATTTGGAAAATTCCGAAACCGGCGCAAAAATTACCTCCGAAAACGTCGAGATGTTCCGCGTAGGATACGTCCCGATATCCCGCCCGACTGACGCTCTCGGAGAGAGGGGCGACTGGCCCGACCCGCTCTTCCGCATGGAATCCGGAGAATTTGAAGCGGCGGGAAACTCCACCCAGCCGGTGTGGCTGAGATTCTTTGTCCCGCCCGACGCGCAAAAGGGAACCTACCGAGGGGAGCTCGAAATTTCCGCCGGAGGGGAATCGCGGAAAATTCCGGTGTCGCTGCGCGTCTACGGATTCAGGCTGCCCGACACCCCCGCCGTCCGCTCGGCTGTCGGGGCGTTTGAAAGCAACCTTCTGCCGTATTATAAAAATCCGAAAACCGCTGCGGGCAAGGTTGCGGAGCACTTGCGGCGCAAGCTCGCGGAGGCGGGGATTTCGCCGTACAACGCCCTCGCCCCAAAATTCAGGCTCGAATATCCGTCGGGCGACAAATCCAAAACCCCGAAAGTCGTTTTCAACTGGGAAAATTTCGACAAAAAGACGCGCGAGCTCACCGAGAAATTCCATGTCAACGCCATACAGTTGTGGATAGAGGGAATCGGCGGGGGGTCTTTCCACACGCGCACAAAGGCGAAAATCCGCGAAATCGCCGAGGGCGACCCGCGCTACGAAGCGGTGCTCGCCGACTACCTCGGGCAAATCGACAGGCACATCGCCGAAAACGGCTGGGAAAATATTTTCTACACCTACACCTTCGACGAACCCGAGGAAAAGGACTACCCGTTCGTGAAACGCGAATTGGAAAAAATAAAGCGTTGCGCACCGCGCATAAAAACCATGCTCACCGAACAGCCCGTTAAGGAGCTTGACGGCTGTGTGGATATCTGGTGCCCCGTCACGCGCGAACACTCGCCCGCCGCATGCGCAGAACAGATAAAAAAAGGCAGGGAAATATGGTGGTACATTTGCATGCAGCCCCGCGCCCCATACGTCGGAATTTTTGTGGACCACCCCGGGACAGACCTGCGCGCGTGGCTTTGGCAAACTTTCAAATACGACGTCTCCGGAATACTAATATGGAGCTCCACTTATATGAACAGCCGCACCGCCTATCCGGACCGCCTGCAAAACCCGTACTTCGACCCGATGAGCTGGGCTGCGGGATACAGCCTTCCGGCCGGAACCAAAAGCGCATGGGGCAACGGCGACGGCAGGCTCTTCTACCCTCCGGAACCGCTCTCGCGCGGAAAACCCGCCGAGGCCGGAGACGAGGCGGTCGGGACTGTGCGCCTTGAAATGCTGCGCGAGGGCGTGGAAGACTACGGGTATCTCGCGATTCTCAAAAATTTGCTGCGTGAAAAATCCGGAGCTCTCGACGCGAAAACGCGCGCGAAGCTCGAAAACCTCCTCGCCGTCCCCGAAAGCATAACCGCCTCCATGACCGAATATTCCTACGACCCCGCCCCGATAGAAAAACGCCGGAGGGAAATAGCGGAAGCCATAGAGTCGGCGCAATCCGCAAGGTGAGCCGCGCGGCTCCCCACCGCCCGCCGGCAATGAGCCCACGCGGGAAGAGGACATGCCGCGGCCGATTTTCAGAATGGGGCACCGCCCATCGCCGCGCCGCTTCGCAATGCGCCGGCGCAGACGGCAAGGCGGCGCCCCAAACAAGAGGGGACGCGCCGCCCTTTGAAGCGCGTGTTTCGCCGCGCCGCTTAAAAACGCGCGCTATCCGCGCCTATCGAGAGGTGCGGGAAACCGCCCGCCCAGCCGCTTATCCGCCGATAAACGGATCCGCGCCTATGGTTCCGGCGAGGGATTTCAGGTAGTTGATGCCCTTTACCGTCTTGAGCCTCGACTGCAATTCGGAGACTTTCGCCGCCGCGTCCTCGGTCTTGGCATCCTGCGCGGAAAGCCCGCGAATTGTGTTTTGGAGGGCGGCGAGCTCTATCTGCTGGCGCGTTATCAGGCGCTCCGCATACCATTCGGACTTCAATATGCTCTCGCGGGTGAACATCGCGCGCAGATCAGGGTCGTCGAGCGTCCTGCCCTTGTAGGAGCCGTCGCGCATTATGTAAAGCAGGGCTTTGAGCGGCGGGCACGCGCCCTCTATCGAGCCGTCCTCGAAATACGTCTCGGCGGCCCGGCGGTGGGCGCCGACCATATTGTCCATGCCGTCCGCGAAAGCGTCCATGTCCTGCAATTCGGGGCGGAGCATGTCGGCGGTGAATATCGACGCGGGATTGGAGAAAATTCTGCCGAAATAGCGTATGACAAAATCCTCCGTGATGCGCCAGCCGAGGCGCGAGGCGAGAACCTTTTTACCGGCGTGCTCGAAGTCTTTGCACCGTTCGAGCATTCCCTGCTTTATCAGGTTTTTGACATCGAGCTCATAGCTGCGCATCCTCGCCCAGATTTCGGGAATCAGCAGGCTTATGTCGTGGTCCACGCGGTATTTTACGCCCAGATACCCCGCGCTGCTCAGCCACCCGTCGTAGCGCGTCAGCGCGAACGAGACGAGAGCCGCGTTCAGGTCGGTGACGGCGCACAGGGCGTTGAACGGCCCCTTCGTCATCGCCCCTTCGAGCCCCGCGCCGACCGTGGAGGGCGACTTGCCGGTCATAGAGGCGATGTACTCCATGAAGAGTTCGGGAAGTTCGAGGTAATGCAGGGGGCCGTGCACGGCGAGCGCGCGTATGCCGTCGGAGGCGGGATTGTTGCGCCTGCCGGAAATCACAGCTCCCACGGGGTGCGGAACCGCCCTGTCCGGCGATATGCCGCGCGCGAGCCGCGAGCCGGTGTCGCTTATGTAATACTTGCGGCGGTTTACGATGTCGTCGCGGTTTTGCAGGTAGCGCACGTTTTTGCTCGGCTTGCCGTCGATTAGGCGCGGATTGGCGGAAGACACCACATACTCGGGCTTGCTCTCGGAGAGGAAGTCCTCCAAATTCCTGCGCATGGGCGCCGTGAATTTGTCGAAGCGCAAAACGTCGTCCGCCATTTCCCTGACCTGCGCCCTGTCGAGCGGCTCGTAATTCGAAATGAACATTCCCTTTTGCGACATGTCAGACTCCGCCCGCTTGTCGTATCCGCGCACGACGGCTTCGTCGGGGCGCTGGAATAGGCGGAACTCGCAGTTGTTCGTAAACTTCACGGAAGCGTCCCTGCCCGCGAGGTTTTCCGGCAGAAATTCGACGGACGACTCGGGGACGACGACGGAAGTGGTGATGTCGTCCTCCATTTGGAGCTTTTTTGACGGCGCGAAATCCTTGCGCAGGCTGAAAGTGCGCCAGGAGCCGTCCTCGGTGAACCCGATTCGCAGGTAGGAGGTGAGCACCGGGGCGTTTTTGTATTTCAGCGTGTTGCCGCCGGTTCCGTTGATGGTGTCAACGGAGAACTTGTCCTGCCATTTGCCTCCCCATTCCGGCCTGTAATGGCGCTTTACGGTCAGCACGAATTCCCTTATGTAAAACGGAATGGACGCCAGCCACCCGTTGTACTCGTCGGAGTATTCGTCGGAGGGGGTAAGGAGCTTTACGACGGAGCCCATCGTGCGGCGCGGGTCGAGGATCGGGCGGCTCAGCGGCCCCTTGTTGTTGGGGGAATCCGGGTCGCGGTACCTGTTGCCGTAATTTTTGTTTATGATTTCGGCTACCAGTTCAATGTCGCGCTTGAAGTCGGCTATCATGGACGGGCCGTGGATTATGGCGTCGGAAATGTCCTTCGATATTTCGCTCTTGCCGCCTCCGGAAACGGTGGCGGGCTTGTGGCAGTAAACGCCCTCCTCGGTGGTGCCGACCAGCCTCCACCTGCGGCTTTCGTGCGGGCGCTGCATTTCAACCTTGTAGCCCGCGGGCGAAATGTAGGTCGTGTAGGGGACAAGCCTTATTGATTTTTCCTCCCCGTCCTTTTGCCAGGTTATAGTCTGGGTTTTGAGGGAGTAGTACGCCTTTTCGTCCACATAGATTATGTCGGGATAGTTTTTGTCCCGCGCCCACCCGTCCGGATGGACTTCTATTTGGCCGCCGAGAATTTCGACGAGCCGCGCAAAAGAGCTCTTGTTGTTCGGCGCGTAGGAGGTCGAATAGAAATCCTCTCCGAGATCGCGGCTCGAGAACGCGAGCGCGCCGCCCGAGTGCTCCTCTTCGCACTGGCCGTAAAGGTTGGCGGAATAGCTTATCTGTGTCTTGATTTCTTTTTTGGAGTATCCGAAATAGTTGTCGGCTATAATCGTCACGATGACGCCGCGGGCGTCGCGCGCCGTGATTTTAAACGGCTTGCCGTCGTTGTAGAGCTCGCCCTCGTCCGTCCAGCACATGCCGTCGCGCTTCTGGCGGTCGGTGGCGTCCGCCGCATTCGGCAGGCCGAGCTCCTTTTTCGTGAGCGACGCCAGATGCGGGGCGAGCACTATGCACCCCGTGTGCCCAGTCCAGGATTCAAAGTTCATAGCCGCATCGTTTTTCCGCAGGAACGGATTGCCCGCGTTGCCGAAAATGCTCTCGACGAAATCGAGATTGCATACGAGCGACCCCGGGGCGAAAAAGCGTATCTCCATAGTTTTTTCTCCCTCGCCGTTCGGAACCGCCGGGCACACAGTCGGGCGCAGGTAGAGGGAAACCCACGCCCTGCCCTTGCGCTTCTGGGTGGACGTGAACGGAAGCTCGAGCAGCTCGTCGGGCGCGTCAAACGCGCGCGCCCACAAATTTTTGAAAACCGCCTTGGGCACGGACTTCTTGTCGGCGGGAACCGGAAGGCCGCCCTCGGCGACGTGGAATACGCCCGCCGTCGTGCGCCTGTCGCTGCGCGGGTTGTTCAAAACGCCCTGCCGCACGCGGTAGGAGGACACGAACGGGCTTTCGTGCCTGTCGCAGTCCGGAGGGAGGGAAAGCATGCGCGCGGTCCCGAACCTGTCGAGGACGAAAGTCTTATGCGGAATCGACGGGAACGCCTCGCGCGGGTCGCACACGTCGGAGAGGTATTCCCGCATGAAGTCCATTACGCGCCCGTCGGCGGGACAATAGTTTTCGGAAGAGCGCATCGCAAACTCGCGGTAGTTTTCGAGCAGCGGCCCGGCGAGCTCCACAATCGGATAGTCGCCCTCGTCGCCGAACACCGGCAACCCCGCCGCGGCGAGCCTCATGTTCACATATTCGAAGAGCGCCTTGCCCCCGATTTCGTTGTCCCCCGTGCGGGGATTGATTCCAAGCGCTGATTTGCAATCCATTGCGGACTCCTTTTTGATGGCGTTTTGCGCCCGCCGCCGTAAGCCGCGGACAAATTTTATATATCCTATATAGAAAGCCGACCGAAGGATTTTTCCACGTTTTTTTTGGAAATTTTTTCGGCGGCGTTTTTTTCGGCGGAGAATGCGGAATTGTTGACAACCGCCGGAATCCGGACAGAATACGGGGGCATGAAGAAATTCGCATTATCGCTGTGCGCGGCGGCAGCCGTCTGCTGCGCTTCCGCGGACGAAGTTTTCTCGCCCGCGCCCGAAGACGTAAAAATTCTCGGAACCGAGGGGGATCTGGCAAAAGTTTTGAAGCGCGACATAGGCTTCGGGGAGGGCGCTCTTTACCGCCCGTCCACCGGAGAGGTGTTTTTCTCGGACCAGCCAAAAAACATGATATATCGCTGGACGGAGAAAGACGGGTTTTCCGTGTTCATGCGCCCCGCAGGCTACACGGGCGCAAAGGGGCAAATGGACAAGTCGATAGACTTCGGCCCCAACGCCATCGCTCTCGACGGAAACGAAAACCTCGTATTCTGCCAGCAGGGGCATCGGCGTATAGCGCGGATCGACGAAAAGAGGTTCGAGGTTGAAGTGCTCTCCGACTCCTACAACGGCAAAAAGCTCAATAACACTAACGACCTGTGCGTGCTGAAAGACGGCTCGATTTTCTTCACCGACCCGGGCTTTTGGCACAAGCGGCGCGCCCCCGAAGCCGACGAGCTCGATTTCAGCGGAATCTACAAAATCACCCCGAAGGGCGAAACCGTGCTCATAGACGGGTCGCTTCCCCAGCCCAACGGCATCGACTTTTCGCCCGACGAAAAGTTCATGTACGTCTCGCAGAGCGGAAACGGCGAGCAATGCTGGTTCGTCTACGAGCTCGACGAGACCAAGACGAAAGTCGTCTCAAAGCGCGTATTCTGCTCGCTTAAAAAATGGACCGGCAAGGTGCGCGGCGCGCCGGACGGAATGGCGATAGGCAGGGACGGCTGGATTTACGCCACGGGCAACGGCGGCGTTCACCTGTTCTCGCCGGATTTGAAGCACAGGGGGCTCGTGAAAATCGAAAACCAGGTCGCCAACTGCTGCATAATAACGGACGGCGAGACGGAAAAATCGCTGTTTGTCGTGGGGCCCAAGGGGGCGTACACAATCGACATGCGGCGGCTGAAATCGCTCGCCCGCGATTAGGGCAAACGGGGGAGGCGCGCGATGATATACACCGACCTTAACACCGAAATCGACGTAGGCTCGAGCGGGCACCTCATAGAATTCGGCCCGTTCAAGGCGCTCGTGGACTGCGGGCTGCACCCCAAGCGCATGGGGCTCTCCGCCCTGCCCAACCTCTCGAAAGTCGCCCCCGAAACCCTCGACTTCATCGCAATCACCCACACGCACCTCGACCACTGCGGGGGGTTGCCCGTCGCGGCGCGCCGCCAGCACGCGGCGCACATACTCGTTGCCGACGACAGCTACGAGCTTTTATTCAGAATGCTGCGCAATTCCAGAACCGTGATGGCAAAGCAGCGCGAGGAGTTCAACATAAAGGAATACCCGCTTTTCGACTACTCCGCGATAGACGACCTGCGCGCGCGCGTGACGTCGATGCCCTTCGCGCATACCCGCAGGTACGAGATAAACGGCAGCTTCGCCGACGTATCCTTTTACCCCGCGGGGCACATTCCCGGGGCGGCGAGCGTGATGTTTGAATACAAAAAGCAAAAGATACTTTTCAGCGGCGACATTTCATTCCACTCTTCCGGAATCCTCAAAGGCGCGGTTCCGCCTCCGGGAAGGGTCGACACGCTGGTGGTAGAGACGACGCGCGGCTCGTATTCCCGCCCCGAGGGGAGCACCTACGACGGGGAGGTCGAGAGGTTTACGGCGTCCGTATCCCGAGTGCTGCGCGACGGCGGAAGCGTCCTCGTGCCGGCGTTCGCGCTCGGCAGAATGCAGGAAATCCTCTATATAATCTACAAGGCGAAGAAAGCGGGAAAAATTCCGGCGGAATCTCCCGTGTTCGCCGGCGGACTCGGGCTCGACATCGCGGAATATTTCATAAGGGGGGCGAAGCGCTCCAATATGTTTTCCTTCTCCAAGCAGCACATGGAGGGCGTAAAGCCCCTCAGGGGCGAAATAGTGCCCGGGAAGGATTTCGACACCAAGGGAATCTATGTTCTCGGCAGCGGAATGATGGTGCAAAACACGCCGAGCTACCTCGCGGCGGCGGCCATGCTCGAAAACCGCGCAAACGCCGTATTCTTCGTCGGTTACTCCGACGACGACACGCCGGCGCACAAGCTTCTGCACTCCGCCCCGGGCGACTCCTTCGCCTTCCGCGACCTCTTCTACGTCGGGACGGTAAACTGCAAGGTGGACAAGTTCGACCTGACATCGCACGCCGACCGCGAGGAAATTCTGAAATTCATCCTCGACAAGGACCCGCGCAATGTGGTTCTCACGCACGGGAGCATGGAATCCCGCGAATGGTTCATGTACGAAATCCTCGACCGCTCCCCGAAAACGCGCGTCATAATACCCGAGCCTTCCGAAACGTTGGAGCTCTGACAATTTTCCGCGGGGACGCACCGAAACGGCAAGACCCGCACACATAACGGGCGGAAGAAAAGCAGTGAAAAAACCCGCAATTTTGGGAATGCCGGCGGCGGTGCGTTCCTCGCTTTTCGGGCAGTCCGCCGCGCTGCAAAACGCGGGCGTCAAGCCGGAGGACGCCGCCGGAGCCGCAATAAAGCCCGCCAATCCGAAAAAAAATCTCCGGCATCGAAATATTCGCGCGTGGCTGCATTTTCAAACATGCCGCCCTGCACTCCGAAAGCAAGCCCCTCGCAACGCAAAAAGCGCCACTTCCGAAAGCCGGAAACGGCAAAATTTTTACATAGTTTCAAACCGGAGCCGCACGAATGGATATGCCTGCGCGCGTGTAAAATATTTGCGGCAGTTCCGGCGGGCAACGGCGGCGGAATCGGGAACTTGCGCGCCTCGGGGTTCTCGAAAAAAAATCGGATTTCGGGCTTGAAGGCGGCGGCGCGTTCCCCTGGTGTCCAGGCGCGCGGAAAGGGGCGAAAAATTCGCCACCCCGCCGGGCGCTGTCGTCGCCGGATTTTCCGCCCGCAATGCGCCCGCAGCTCCCGCGGGGAAGCTCCTCTACAATTCCGTCCGCCTTTCGGGGAAATGGCCGCAGGACTTCTCATTCAAATCGGACGAGCCCGCAAAAATCCCATACCTCGAAAACCCGCCGAAAACCATCCGCATAGACGTCGGCAGGCAGCTCTTCGCGGACGATTTTCTCGTTGAAAAAACGCGCGGGATAAAGATGGAGTTCCAGTATCCGCGGAAATACGCCGGCAACCCGCTCCTGAATCCCGAAACCGAGCTTGAAAGGCGCGGCAATCCGGTGGCGGCGCTGAGCGGCTCGATACTGTGGAATCCCGACAAGCGAATTTTCGAGATGTGGCACGAGGCAGGCCACCTGAAAAACCTGGCGCACGCATATAACAAAGACGGCCTGAAATGGGAGCGAGCCTATATAAAAGGCGGAACGAACAAAATCCTCGACCGCAATCGGGACTCCTGGACGGTTGATGCGGCTGGCGCGAAACCGACCCCTCGAAAAAATTCAAAATGTTTTTCAGAACGCCTTACGGTAAACGCGATTTCCGCGCCGAAGCCTACGTGTCGGCCGACGGCGTAAACTGGAAATTCGCGGGGTTCGGCGGATACTGCGGAGACAGGAGCACGCTAATTTACAATCCGTTTCGGGACAAGCAGATATATTCCCTGCGCTGGCGGGCGCGGGCGGGCGTATCTGGAAGCCGACGATTTTCTCGAGGGAATGAAATGGGCGCCGACCGATACCGCGGAGTGGGCGCGCGCGGACAAGCTTGGCAGGCACGACGACGGCAAATTTGTCAGAATGAACCGGCTCTACAACCTCGACGCCGTCGTATACGAGAGCATCATGCCCGGATTTTTCCAAATAATGTACGGAGAGCAAAACGACGTCTACGCAGACAGGAGGAAGCCCAAATGAACGGTACTGAACTTTGCGTACAGCCACACGGATTCAACTGGCACCGCCCCGACAGGACGCTCGCCATAGACGGCACGCGCGGGGAAACGTGGGACAGAGGATATGTGCAGTCCATAAGCAACATCTTCCCCGCCATGGGTGACAGGCTCTACATCTACTACACCGGATTTGCCGGAGACAAAAGTAAGGCGAAAGGCAGACAGCCGAAGGGCCGCAGGCCTACGGGTCTTTACGCAAACGGCGTGACGGGCGTCGCGCTTTTGAGGCGCGACGGCTTTGTCTCCCTAAATTTAGAAAGCGGAGGCGCGGGCGAAAACTCACCCGCCCGCTCGTCTTTTCCGGAAAATATCTCTTCGCCAACGCCGACGCGCCGAACGGCGGCACAGAGACCAAATTGCGCGACGCGGCGGGAAAGCCCATTGAAACCTCAACTTTTGAAAACTGCGAGGGCGTATCGGCGGACTCGACCGCTGCGAAGATGAAATGGCGCAACTCCGGCGACTCCGAACTGACGAAAACCCGCCTATATTCCGACGCACATAGCCTTTAAAATAGACGGAGGGAAATTGTACTCTTTCCGGGGCAGCCGCGACGAGTCGAGGCGCAGCGACGGATATGTAGCAGGCGGCGGCTACGGGTTCACCTGCGACACCGACACGATAGGGATAAAATCCATAGAAGCGGTACGGCGGACGGAAAGGAGAAAATAACACCCCATTTTGCGCAACCCGCTTGCCGCGCGCGGCAAGCGTGAAATTCCCCGAACGCGCGCTTTCCGGCACAGCGGCAAAAGAAAATGCACAAGATTCAGCGCGCCGCGCAAAACGTAAATCTCCCCTCCACGCGCGGGCAAAACGCAAAAACGGCAAAAAAACCGCGGCGGGTCTGAACCTGCCGCGGCAGTCTGCGGTAAATCCGCCGCCTATTTGCGCGCTCTGCGGACAGCCAGCGCGAGCGCGAGACCCCCGAACGCAGCGGCAAACGCCGCGGGCTCCGGAATCCGCGCGAACGCCACGTCCATGCCGGTGGCGCCAAAAACCGCCTCGTAGGAAAACCCGTTGGAGACCCCGCTCAATACGGTTCCCTCAACCGAGCTTCCCTCGGCGTAGGTAATCATATCTTCAAACGCGGATACGCCCATTTCTATGAGCTCCCGCATTCCGTCGGCGTCAAATTCAAATTGCAGGGAAATGTCGGCGCCTTCCGCCTTGTCGAAAGTTCCGGAAAAGGATATTTTGTCGAATGAAGCGTCGGCGGTTGATATGTCGAAAACTATCGCGCCTCCCGACCACGCGCCGCTCTCGAACGCCACGGAACCTATGTCCGGAGCGGTCTCCCCGGGATCCGATGCAGCAGCCGCGCCGAACCTGCCGCCGGAAACAGAGAGGGTTCTGAACGCAGTATCGCCATAGAGGTTGAGATAGCCGTTCCTTACCGAAATATTGTCGGCTACCGTCGCATACGCACCCTGTTTGAGCCTGAGCGTCTGGATAGCGCCGGCGTTTACGGCGTTCATTTCAATGTTGAGTTCCGAGGCGTCAGTTATGTTTCCGACGGGATCGTTGAACTGCCCCTTTGAAACGCCGCTAAAAGACGAGTCTGTGGAGTTTGTAAAAATCATATTCTGGATTACGGTAGGGGTTCCCCCCGTCCCGCCATAGGAAGTCGCCCCTATGGTAAGCTTTCCCGCGCCGTCCAAGCCGTCGCAAGTGAAGTTGTTGGTGAAAGTGTCGTCCGTCTTGATTGCGCGCGTAAGGTTGAGGACGGAATTGGAATTGGCCAGCCTCACTTTTCCCGTTACGAAAGTCTCCTTGGCATTCAGAGTGAGAGCCGCAATGTTGCCCGTGCCGCCGATTATCTCCAAGCCGTTTTTTATGTTTAACGCCCCGATTCGGGAATCCGCAGTAGTCTGCCGGAAGAACGCAATCCACGATTTCCCCTTGTTGGAGGACGCGTCCACGGTAAAAGAACCGCCCACGTTGAATTCATAATTAGCGCCGATAAACGCCAGCATATTGCCGGTTCCGGAATTGGCGTAGTAAAAGTCTCCGCTTATTGTGAACCCGTCGTGGAAGTATATATTCTGCGCATTGCCGAAAGTCTGCGTTCCGTCAAAAGTCAGGCTCTTTATGGTATCGACGCCCTCAGTGTTAATCTGGGTCGAATTGTCGCGCAGTTCTACTCCGGAGACCACCACGTCGGTGTCGGCGGTTGGAACCCTGCCGGCAGGCGTTCCGGAGGCGTCCGACCACCAGTGGGACGGAACATTCCAGTACCCCCAGCCCTCGTAATAGAGAGTGTCGGCGGCCGCGAACGGCGAAGACAATGCAGAGGAAGCGAGAAGCAATATAGAGAAGCGCTTCATAGATTTAATTTTTACGGGGTTATTAAAATAGACGGTCGTCCAGTGTTTTATTTTTATCAAACAGGATATTCAGAAATTTACAACGTTATTTAAAGTTATTTCATTAAACAGTTAAAATTACTTCCGCAATCGTTTTTCGCTCAAAAGCCGCACCCCGCCGCTGTATCGTGAAATTTGATTTTGGAAAAATGAAGTCAGATTTGGGAAATACTCATATTTGGGGGATTTTCGGAGGAGGCATGCAAGGGGCGTTCGGGGAGGTTGCAGTGGTGTTGCAAGCCGTTTAAAACTCCTTTTTGCAAGAGCGGCAGATTGGGATTTGCAGGGGGTCTTCTTTACCCGCAGCTCGCAGATGTCATTGTCGGCGTCGCAGACGACTTTCGGCTCCGCGCAGATGAACCACTCGCCCGTAGCCACTTTCGTTTTCCACTGCGCAGGTGTTATTGTTGTCTCGCGGGATATGTAATTATACTCAGTTCCGGCCTCTTGTTGAGGGATAAATATTTCGCTGGTTGATAAGTTCGGAAAGGACATATGTAATGTCCCCTCTTCGCGCGTTATCGACTCCCATTTCCTCATTGTACGCGTCGAGTACGCGCGCAGCATGCAGCCCGAGATGGGCCTCATTGTATAATTGCAATCAGTGGGAAGCGTTTCTTCGTTGAGAATGCCAAAGAATCCCGCCGCATCATGGATATGGTGATTCGGCAAGGTATATTTTTCGTCCAATGCGGTGAATGCCGCGCTGTTTTGCAATTCCACATAGTTGCCGTCGATTCGCACAATCCGCCGCGGAGTACTCTCCACCCAAACGTCGGAATAACTCCACAAGTTGACCCCGTCGCTATGGGTATCCGATATCGCAAAAACCGTCTAATTATAGGCTACTTTCGCTACGGCAGTATCCACAGATAAACCGCGCAAAGGTTCTATCAAAAAACGCCTCCCCTATATATAAGAGCTACCATAACCGCGAACATCTCGCAGACATCGCCAGTCTCGTTATGATTGAGTTTGCGACAAATCCGGAGTATCCTTTCCGCGCTTTTGACGACAACATCCGCGCCGCGCGAAAAAATGAACCTGCAACTCCATTTAAAAGCCCTTGCAACTATTTTGCAGAGGCTTTGCCGGTTCAGGATATGTTCGTCGACGGCTCTACGGGGCAAAAACCGTTCCAAATCTTACTTCATTTTAGGGATTCGGCGCAAAAAGTTCCCAAACTCAAACCCGAAAGGCAAATCCGCCCCAACCCTTTATTTCTCCCGTAATTTCCCGCTATTTCTCGTTTTCAAACTCATCTTTCAAACATCATCGCGCCGTTTAACGCGCATTTGCGCGGAGCGCAAAAAAAGCCGCCCTCGGGCGGCTTTTCGCGGGGCGGGAAGAAAGTTCCCGCATTTTTTATCCCGTCTATTTGAGGGCGGCCTGCGCCGCCGCGAGCCTCGCTACCGGAACGCGCGGCGGAGAGCAGCTGACGTAGTTGAGGCCGATTTCGTTGAAGAACTTTATCGAATCGGGGTCTCCGCCGTGTTCGCCGCAGACACCGAGCTTGATGTCCTTTCTGGCGCTCCTGCCCTTCTCCGCGCCGATGCGCACGAGCTGCCCGACGCCCTCGACGTCGATGGACGCGAACGGGTTCTTCGGTAGTATGTCGAGCTCCTTGTACCTGCCGAGGAAGCTGCCGGAGTCGTCGCGGCTCATTCCGAGGCCGGTCTGAGTGAGGTCGTTTGTGCCGAACGAGAAGAACTGCGCCTCCTGCGCGATTTTGTCGGCGGTCAGCGCGCCGCGCGGAACCTCTATCATGGTGCCGAGCATGTAGTCTATCTTGACCTTCTTGCTCGCCATCACTTCCTCCGCAACCTCGCGGATATTCTGCGCCTGGAATTTGAGCTCCTGCACGAATCCGACGAGCGGCACCATAATCTCCACCTTGACCTTGACGGGCTTCTTGCCCTTCATGACGTTTGCGGCGGCCTCGAAAATCGCGCGCGCCTGCATTCTGGTGATCTCCGGATAGCTGTTGCCGAGACGGCAGCCGCGGTGGCCGAGCATCGGGTTCTGCTCTTCCAGAGCCTTGCACCTCTCGGCGACGATTTCGGGGGAGACGTTCATCTTTTCCGCCAGCTGCGCCCGCGCCGAGCTCTCGTGCGGGAGGAATTCGTGGAGCGGCGGGTCGAGCAGGCGGACGGTGACCGGCAGGCCGTCCATCGCCCTGAATATGCCCTCGAAGTCCTTGCGCTGGTACGGCAGGAGCTTGTCGAGCGCCTTTTGCCTTTCGGAGAGGTCGGAGGCGAGAATCATCTCGCGCACGGCGTCGATTCTGTCGCCCTCAAAGAACATGTGCTCAGTGCGGCAGAGACCGATGCCCTCGGCGCCGAGCTCAACCGCCATTTTAGCCTGCGCGGGAGTGTCCGCGTTGGTGCGCACGCCGAGCTTGCGGTACTTGTCGGCCCACTTCATAACAGTGTCGAAGAGACGGTAGGTGTAGCTCTTGGCGGGCTTCATTTTTCCGGAGAGCACGCGGATTACCTCGCTGGGCGCGGTTTCGATTTCGCCGAGGAAAATTTCGCCGGTGGTTCCGTCTATGGAGATGTAGTCGCCCTCCTTGACTACCACATTGCCGACGCTCATAACGCGCTTGGAATAGTCCATGGAGATTTCGCTTGCGGCGCAAATGCAGACTTTGCCCATCTGGCGCGCCACGAGCGCCGCGTGCGAGCTCACCCCGCCGCGGGAAGTCAGAATGCCCTCGGCGGCTATCATGCCGCGCAAGTCTTCGGGCGAGGTTTCCTCGCGGCAGAGAATCACCTTTTTGCCCTGCGAATTAAGAAGCTCCGCGGCTGAGGCGGCGAACACAACCTGTCCGCTCGCAGCCCCCGGCCCCGCGGGCAGCCCTTTGGACAAAACCTTCGCCTTCTTGACGGCGGCCTCGTCAAACACGGGCACGAGCAGGCTCGAAATCGAGTCGGCGGGAATTTTGAGAACGGCGGTCTTTTCGGACATGAAGCCCTCTTTGTTCATTTCCACCGCTATGCGTACGGCGGACAGGCCCGTGCGCTTGCCGTTGCGGGTCTGGAGCATGAAGAGCTTGTTTTCCTCGATGGTGAACTCGAAGTCCTGCATGTCCTTAAAATGCCTTTCGAGCTTTTTGCGGATGGACAAAAGCTCCTTGTACGCCTTCGGCATTTCCTCTTCGAGCATGGAAATTTTGTGCGGCGTGCGCACGCCGGCGACGACGTCCTCGCCCTGGGCGTTTATCAGGTATTCTCCATAGAAGACGTTTTCGCCGTTGGCGGGGTCTCGCGTGAAAGCCACCCCCGTGGCGCTCGTATCGCCCTTGTTGCCGAAGACCATCGTCTGCACGTTGACCGCCGTGCCCCAGCTGGCGGGAATATTGTACTTCTGGCGGTATATTATCGCCCTGTCGTTCATCCACGAGTTGAACACGGCGCCTATCGCCCCCCAGAGCTGCTCGTAAACGTCCTGCGGGAAGGATTTGCCCGTGCGGGATTTTATCAGCGCCTTGTAGCGCTTGACGAGCTCTTTGAGGTCGTCAACCGAAAGGTCGGTGTCCATCTTGGCGCCGACTTCCGCCTTCAAGACGCCCATTACTTCGTCAAAAGGCTCGGATTCGGCCTCGTTGCGCGCCTGCACGCCCATGACGACATCTCCGTACATCTGGACGAAGCGGCGGTAGCAGTCCCACGCGAAGCGCGGGTTGCCCGTCTTGGAGGCAAGGCCCTCGACGGTCTTGTCGTTTAGGCCGAGGTTGAGAATGGTGTCCATCATGCCGGGCATGGATTCGCGCGCGCCGGAGCGCACCGAGAAGAGGAGCGGATCGCGCTCGTCGCCGAAAGTTTTGCCCATCTGCCTCTCCACGGAGGCAACGCCCGCTTTCACGTCGGCGGCCAGGGACGCGGGGTACTTTTTCCCGTTCGAATAAAAATAATCGCAGACTTCGGTTGTGATGGTGAATCCGGGGGGGACGGGAAGGCCGATGCGGGCCATTTCCGCGAGGTTTGCGCCCTTGCCGCCGAGGAGGTTTCTCATCGACGCGTCGCCGTCGGTTTTCGCGCCGAACAGGTATATGAATTTCCGTTTGCCGGCTTTGGGGGCGGATTTTGCCGCCGCCTTTTTTGGCGCCGTCTTCTTAGCAACTTTTTTTGCCATATGTTTTTCTTATTTTATTGTTGTTCTTCACATGCGTGCGGAAACCGGACGATACCGACGTGAATCGGGATGCACAAAACAGGCAGCCGAAACGGGCAAAAAGTCGGGAAAATTAAAGCCGGACGGTTTCCGGGGCCCGCGGGCCCGAGATTGCCCCGATTTGGGAACCCATCCTAAGAGAGCGCGGATGCGAGATCATAGAAGATGGCGGTAAACAAATCTTGCGGGATATTTTTGGATATTATTTTAGGCGCGTCAAGAAATTACACGGAGTCCGGACGGAAACGGCGGGCATTTTTTTGTTAAACAGTTAAATCAAAACCTCCCAACTCCGCAGCGGGAGGCTATTCCCCGCTCCCCGAGCGGCCGCCTTTCTGAACCGCCCCGCGGCGGGCGGGATTTCGGCGACGGCGGCGACGCAAAACCGCCGGCATGCCGCGCAAAATGCGGGGATAAAAATTGCCGTCAAAAAAATTTTCCCGCGCAACAAAGACCCTTGCATAAAATCCCGCCGCGCGGATTTTACCGGACATCTTGCCGGCGCGCCCAAATGGCCCAGGCAACGCGCCCGCGGCTCCGCTCAGCGCGGCCGGAACGTCAATCCGCAACGCTTTAAAAAATCTGGCACTCCGAGGTTCCGGAGGCGGAATACGAAGCCTTCATATCGCCCGCGACATGCGATAGTTCGGAAACGAGCGTCAGCGCAGAATCCGCGAATTTTCCATCGGCGGGCGGCCGCCCACCGTTCCACGCGGCGTCGCCCGCGCGGCGGAAGAAAGAGGCGTAATTGTTCCCATATACGCAGTGCCATGTGGTTTGTAGAAACTCGAAGAGATTATTGTCATTCGCCACTTTCGCGAGGGCTAAAATTCCGGCATCGGAATCCCATGGGCAGACGAGCACGTCGAATCCCGCCATTTTGAAATGTTCCGGTGTATTGAATCCCCCACCTTTTTGCCGTCGCCATATTGCCAGTTGGCGATTACAATACTTTTGTCGAACGCTCCAAGCGCCTCAGCCGTCTTTTGGTTTCCGGTGGCAATCTTTCCGGCCCACCGCGGATCTTCGCGGTCAAGCAACATATCGTGCCAAATTATGGTACGCGCGCCGCGTGCGAGCAGAAACTTGCGAAACTTATCCAGATGCCCGACGAAAAGCGACACCGGATTCTGCGAGCGGCATTTGTAGCAGGTCGCCATATCGTACGCCTCGTCACACCCGATGTGAAAATACGGCGGATTGCCGAAAAACTCGTGGAGTTCGGAAATCAAATCCTTGATGATTTTCTCAGCCTTTTCGCTCGACATGCAGTAGCTCCACCCGATCGGCTCGTAGATATTCGCAAGCTCCGGATGCGCCGCCAAAACCGCATGCTTGCCGGACAAATGCCTGCTCTGCGAAGCGTGGCCCAAAACACTCAGCTGCGGAATCGGCGTAATGCCGACGTCGTGGCAATAGTCTATTATTTTTTTAAAGCCCTTTTTGTCAATTTTCCTATCGGAAAAGGCAAACTCCGGATGGCTGTCGAACGGGAAAACTCCCCACGGTTCGATTACGACATAATTGAACTTGTGGTACTCGGATAGGCGTATGTACTTTTCAAGATCCTCAAGAGTGGTCTCGGGAAAGATGCACAGGTGGATACCCCTGAATTTCATAGAGGCGAAATCTCTGATTTTCGCGAGCGCAAAAACCTGTCCGGAACCGTCGCGTTCCGCCTCGGCGAACTGCCGGAGGGTTTTCAAGGCCTGCCTCAACGCGGCAAAATCCCTCGCGCGGATTTTTATTCCGCCCGAAGAAATCTCCGTTTCGGAGCCCTCCAATCCCAAATCGGCGTTGGCCGCGTCCTCTGAAAATTCGAGCGAGGGAGACAGGCGCCAATAACGGCGGAAAGTGTCTGCGACAGCCAACTTCTGGGAATCCGAAAGCGGCGACGAAGCGGAAATATGAACAGCAGAATCGCCGTTCAATACATACCAACCATCGAATATCTCAAGCTCTTTGGGCTGCGGCGAAAGCCTCTGGCGGATAAAGGATTCCGCGGAAACTCCGGCAGTATCTGCAACCACGCCCACCGCAAAGCAAGACACGGCAAATTATTTTATACATGAGTTAATAAAATGGCAAATCATGGGAAAACATCAGGCCCCAAATAGAAATCTGCGCCGCAAATCTGCTTACACCACACACCCAATTCGGGCCCGGATTCTCCGTCCCATACGATTCAAATGCGGGCACAACTATGAATCCACAAAGATAAAATTCTTTGCGCAAACTTCGGCGAAAAAAATTCCGGATAGGCACTAACGCGCGCCTATCCGGAAATCTTTCTCCCGGGAGGGAGAATGTAATATTCTGTACTATTATTAATTATATTCGGACAATTTCTTGATAATCCGTTCGGTCTCCTGCCCCAAATGATTGTATCGAAGCCTGAAGATAGAATTCAGGCGTTTTATTGCCTCGTTAAAGTCAATCGCATTGGGATTATCTCCGCAGTCGCTTTCGTTAAATTCGACATCCATATTTAACACTGTGGACAGCGGCCTCAACAAAGTTCTTATGTATTCCTTTGTCAATTTTCCAACTCCCTTTTCCAATTCGTCAATATAGGAAAGCGAGTTTCTAACCTTTTCCTCGAACATTTCCTTCATATTTTTCAAAGACTGGTCGTTATCGCTAATTTCATCAATTTTAATATCCTCAGGATCGGGCAAGGGATTTTTTTCCAGATCCGTATCTCTTCTGTACACATATTTTTCAATTCTCGCAAACATCCATTTTTCGCGGCTATCATTTCCCTTTGCCGAAAAGTTGTTCAAATTTCCATATATTATTATTTTCGCCTTTTCCGTTTTGGTATCCGGCAATATGGCTACTTTTAATTTACTCCAATCCGTTCCAAAATACCGCGTTCCCACGCAAGAATAAAGTCCGTGAAAAAAGGTTCGGGAAGGCCGATGAAATACTACCGGTATTATCGTTTTAGATTCAGGTATGTCATATTTGAAATATTTGCACAAATCATAATCTAATTTTTCGTGCAATGTAATATTGACGGGAGACGCTGAAATCGAGTTGATGATCGTATCCGATCGCGCAGAATCAAATTCCCTTAGTCTTTTAACTTCAATACATAAATTTTCCGCATCTGCGTCAAATTTCTCTTTTATTTCGACCACCCTGTTTTTAAGAATTTTAGCATAGCCCGACATGAGAATAACAGTACCTGTCATTACTCCGGCGGTTGTGGCGATAACGGCAAATATTAAAGAATCCGGAAGAAAACAGACAGCCGCAATCGGAGTCAACACAACTGATAACAATCCGAGCACCGCAAGAAGCGTATTATATATCTTGGACAATTCGTCCGAAACGAAAGCAATTACGCAGTTTATCGCTTTTTCAATTAAGCTTGCAATAATCATATTTATTTTCCCCTTGATAATGTTAATAGTTTATAACCAATAAAAAGAATTGCGAGCGCGCCAAGTCCTCAGAGCGAATATTGCAACGGCTCGGATATTATATTGTACAATCCGCGGATTGTTTCACCTTTTGCAAAGAAAAACGCGGTTAACGCAGCGCCTGTAAACATGGTTTTCGGATTGCGCTCGAGGAGCTCGACGGCCTTTCGGGGCGCCTGTTTAAATTCGGAAACAAATTTTTCAAATTGCGATTCGTCGGCTTTTTTTACAGCTTTTAAGCTGTCGACATTTTTCACCAATCTAAAAACTTCTTTTTCGGGCATATCTATTACCGTCTTTGTCACAGGCGCGCCGAGTTCGGAAATTTTCATTCCCATATTCGGATATTTTGCCTCCAACACGATAAAATCTCCGCCATCTTTCGAAAGGCGTTTCGCGATATCATGCGGCTGTTTATTGACTATTGAAAAACATTGCGCCTATATTTTGTCGGGGTCCTTTCCGCAGCTTCAATTATTTTCGCAGGAGAAACTTTTATCGCTTTTAGCGCGTCAAGGCCGTATATTTTTGAATACATAAGCGCGCGTTCGGCGCATTTTTCTCCACCCGCTTTTACGATATATTCGAAGGATTGTTTTACAACAGTTTCGCCTCCAAATTCGGCCAATTCCTTAGTGCCTTTGGGGCCCAGTGATTTAATAAGTTCTTTGGAAAGCGTCTTCGCGGCGGAGAATATCTGCGCACTCGAATATGCCGGTTGAAACGCAAATAAAAACAGGCATATCGCCGTCAAGAGATTAACGTATTTTCTTAATTTCATCGCAGTATTTGTTGTTTGTATTTTCCACAATACCGTAAAGTTTATCGCGCATATCGGATTTTATTTTTATTTTCGCGTTCTCCAGCGCTTCGATTATGGCATTTTCCAACTTTTCATTATTCTTTTTTTCCATATACCAATCAATGAACCAACCCGCAGTAAATCCCACGCAAACTCCCACGGCGGTTCCCACCGGGCCAAGAGAAGTTCCTGCGGTTCCCCCTCCCGTTGTGAAAATCAGAGTAATTCCGTAAGTCGCCGCCATACGCGTCAATTCTTCCGCAACCACCGAAGATACGGTTGCGACCACCAAATTATTCACGGACTCTTTTTGGGAATTTTTAAAAATTTCTTCAAATTGTGTTTCCAAAGCTTTGGAAATTGTTTTTCCGATTGTTTCGCTATTACCGGAATTTTTTAAAAGCAGTTCCGCCTTTAAGCTTAAAGCATTTTTATTGCATTCCAAATCGTATTCCAACCTATTTACAATAGACGATAAAGAGGAATTTTCTTTGCCGAAGATCTCCTTGTTGAAGTGATCCGAAAACAGTTGACTCGCCTTCTCCTTATTTCCTTTTAGACTTTCCCAAAGAGCTCTCCATGTCGGTTTGATTTCAACCGCATGGCGTACATTTTTCTTATACTTCTCAAAAATGTCGTCCAGCTCTTTTAAAAAACCGTCAACTGCGGTTTTATCCCGTTTTTTTGTTTTCTTTTACTATATTATCAATTTGCGCAGCTTCACTCGAATATTTATAAATATATATTCCGAGCATAGTTGCGATAACAATAAGCAACATTGCATAGATTTTCTTCCCCATATGCATTTTTGTCTTTTTTAAATTAAAGGTGGATTTTATGAATTAGGTAAATTCTCATATAATATTTCGTTGATTTTACGTAAAACTTCCTCCCTTTCGTAAATTTTCAGTATATTTTTCTGTTTCGTTCGTTAAAAATGTTAAGACAAAAAACTCTCATAAAAAACCCGCCAAACACCCCAACAAAACATTTATAAAAAATAAGCTGCGTGCAAAAAAGCGGGGAGAATTTCCTTCTCTCCGCCTATCAATTTTTTACAATGAAACGCCTACAATCCCCCACGCTCCCCGAGCGCCGCAAATGCGGCGCAACTGCGCAATTCCGCTTCCCCCTGCACAAGTTTTGCCGCCCTTCCCAAACGCAAAAACCGCCCGAAAAAAAACTGTGAAATTCCGGCTTGCGCCGCAATTTGCCGGAATTTCTCCGCTTTGCGGCTGCAATCCCTGCCGAATGTTCGCGAACGCAGACGGCGCTAACTTTAGGTTGCCGCCCGCCGCATTTTCACGGCGATTACATGCGCCGCGAGCCCCGAGGATATCGGCATTATCACGCGGTAGCCGGAGCGCTGGAAGGCGTCGCCTATCCGGTTCGACTGCGTGACGTTTTTCGAGAATCCGTCGGGCTCTATGTTTTGCGGGGACATAAACCATTCGAGCGCCTTTTCGGCGCGCGCCATATAGGAAGAATCGAGCAGCCCCGACTCCGCCCCGAGCGCAAACGCCGCCGCGATTCCCGCCGTCCCCGAGCTTTCCGGAAGCGTTGCAGGGTCGTCCGCAAAGCAATGCCAGCTCCCGTCGGGATTCTGAAACCGAGATAAATATTCCGCCCCGCCGGCAAACGCCTTTTTTACCCTTTCGACCCCATTGAGACCGGCATTTTTCAGCGGCGAACCGCCGAGCGCGCGCAGGGTCTGCGCGATGCCCAGCATATACCATGCCGCCCCCCTGCCCCAGTTTTTAAGCTTGGGATTCCGGTTTGCCTGGACGCTCTGGCAGATTCCTCCGTCAGGGCAGACGAGCCTGTCCACGACGGCGAGAATTTCGTCGAGAGCGGTTTGCGCAAGCTTTGCGTCGCCCCGCGCCGTTGCGATTTTCATAAGCGGGTAGGTGTAGGTATAGCACATTTCAGTCGAAAGGAAGCGCCTGTTGGGGGGAATTTTTGCGCTTCTCTCCATATGCGGCGCCACCCATTCCAGAAACATCGGCACTGCCTTGTGTTCCGGATACACGGACGCTATCGCCGCAAACGGCAGAAAATCCTCGCGGGAATGAAAATTTCCGTTCTCGCGCAGGTTGGAGCGAGCATCGTTGAACACCACGCCCTTTTCGTCGTCGAGAAAGAAATCCAGATGCGCCCTGAGCGCGCTTCCGGCCTCCGCGTCGCCGGATTCGGCGAGCTCGCGCAGACCCTCGGTCTGGCAGCCGCTCATCCAGCCGAACGGCAATATGCAGTTGAGCGAGAGGAAATTTTTGCGGAACGCCGCCTTAGGGTCGAAATCTTCCTCGTACAAGAGCAGGTGCGGCGCGTGGGCGGCGAGCTTTTCGGCGGCGGCCTCGGAAAAAAGACATACGGGATCCCCCTTCAAAATGCGCTCCGCGTCTTTGCGCTCCATGCGCGCATAGGTGACGACGATTCCGTAGCGTTCGATTTCCTCTACATTTTCCAAAGGAATGTCGAACCGCACGGGCTCGAAACCGAAAAGGTTTACGAGGTTGAGCCTTGCGAAAATGCGCCCGTCCTTCGCCGAGCGCGCGAACAACGCGAAAGTGTCGCGGTTTTCAAGGGCGTTGCCGAGGCACAGTTTCAGCTTGGGATTTTTATAATTTTTGAGCCTTCCGGAGAACTTCGGGAATTTCAGCAACACCCCGTCGGGGTCGTCGTCGAGCCTGAAATATCCCAAACCTCCGGAAGAGCGCCTGCCCTCGGGAATCGGGGGATTTTTCGGAGAGTCGGACTTCGCGAAAACCCTCTCGAAACCCGCGCCCCTCCCGTCCGCAAAGGCGATTTTCCCGCACATCGCGGCGGCGGCAAACGCGGCTGCGCGCAATGCAAATTCTCTCCTGTTCATCATATTTCCCGTCATAAAGCAAAAACGGCGGAGTCTTCCGCCCGACGCGCGTCAGCCGCGCCGCTCCCCCGAAAACTCGACGTACCTACGCTCGCGCACGAGCGTGACCTTTACGGGGAACGCGCTGTCAACGCTCTGTTCGACTTTCTCCCGTATCTTCCTGGCGATTTCGCGCGCCTCGATGTCGCCAACGGCGTCGGGGGAGACCATGACGCGCAATTCCCTGCCCGCCTGTATAACGTAGGCGTTAGAGACCCCCTCGAACGACAGGGCTATCCCTTCGAGCGACCGGACGCGCTTTATGTAGCCCTCCATCGCCTCCATTCTCGCCCCGCGCCGCGTGGCGGAAAGGGCGTCCGCCGCCTGGACAATCAGCGCGTAGATACTCCTGGCCTCGACTTCCGAATGGTGCGCCTCCACCGCGTTGGCGACGGTCTCGCTCTCTCCGCATTTGAGGAGGGCGGCGGCTCCGGCGCGCGCGTGCGAGAGGTTCTGGTCTGAGACGGCCTTGCCGATGTCGTGGAAGAGCCCCGCCCTCTTTGCGGTGGAGGGGTCGCAGTTTATTTCGGCGGCTATCATGCCCGCTATGCGCGCGGTCTCGACGGAATGTTCAAGGGTGTTCTGGTTGAGGGACGAGTGGAAATTGAGCCTGCCCAAAAGCGAAACTATCTCCGGATTGACGCGCGCCAGCCCCAGCGACTCCACCGCCTCCGCCCCGTATGAAAAAGTCTTCCCCTCTATATCGACGCGGGCGGCGGCGACCGCCTGCTCTATCGTAGACGGATTTATCCGCCCGTCGGAGACGAGGGCTTCAAGGGCGGTTTTGGCGATCTCGCGGCGAGTCGGGTTGAAGGAGGATACGAACACGTATTCGGGAGTTTCGTCTATCACGAGGGTAGTTCCGGTTTCCGACTCGAACACCCTGATGTTGCGCCCCTCCTTGCCTATTATGCGCCCCTTCATGGCCTCGTCGGGAATTTTTACCATCGAGACCGTTGCGGACTGCGGGAGCTGCGGAACCATGCGCTGCATGGAATCCACGAGTATCCTGCGGGCCTCGGCGTCGATTTCACGCTTCGACTTTTCGAGAATCTCCGACTTGTAGAGCGACAAATCCTCCATGCACTTTTTGCGGACCTCGCGCTTGGCCTCCTCGCGCATACGCTCGACATCGAGGTTTGCGAGCCCCGCGAGCTTCTCGGCGTACTGCCTTGCCGAGTTGCGGAAGTCCTCGCGCACGGCGGAAAACCGCGCATATTCGGCCTCGGCGCGCTCGGAGGCGAATTTCGCGTCGCGTATCCGCGCGTCGAGCTCCGCAAGTTTTTCGTCCTGCTCGCGCTTGGCGGCCTTCGCCATCGAGAGAAGATCCTCGTACTCGCTTTTGAGCTCTATTTCGCGCTCCTTGTAGAGCATTTCGAGCTCGTTGCCCTTTTTCTCGTATTTGAGCTTTTCGTCCGTGCGGATTTTCTCGGCTTCGGCGAGAGAGGAGTTTTTCAGGGAATTGACGCGCACGAGCAATATTATGCACTCGGCAAAGAGGCATGTGGCCAGCAATCCCAATATTATGGAGTTCCAATCGTATGCGTCAAATTCCATGGCGTTGTGAAGTCCCGCGAAATTCCTCAATCGAATTCACGGCGATTTTCGGAAATCCCCGCGGCGAATGCAAGCCGTTATTCGCCAGCCGGAAAATTTCCGCGAGATGCTATTCCGCCCCCCGCGGCACCGAGGCGATTCTCTTCAACACGCGCCCCTTGCCGAGCGTTTCGAGCGCGGGCATGAGGTCGGGGCCGCCCGCCATGCCGGAAACCGCATAGCGCAATATCGGGAAATACTCGGTGGTTTTCAGCCCCCTCTTTGCGGCGGCGTCGGCTATGGCCGCGTATATGGCGTCGTGCGAAAAGTCTTCGAGCGCGGGAAGAATCTCGTTGAGCTCCGCGAGGCGCGCGAGCGGGTCGCCCTTCTTGAAAACCTTTTCCCGCGCGGCGGAGTCGTACGGGAATTCATCGGTGAAAAAGAAGCGGACCATCGAAGGGAAACTCTCCATGTTCGCCGCCTTTGGCTGGCATAGGGCGAAAACCTTTGCTATGTACTCCCCGTCGGAGCCGACGTCTATGTCGGATTCCGACTTTATCGCCGCCCTCGCGAGCTCCGCGAATTTTTCCGGCGGCAGGGCGCGTATGTGCTCGGTGTTGAAATGTGCCATCTTGCGCTCGTCAAAGCGCGCGTTGCTCTTCACGATTCCAGGGAAGTCGAATAGTTCGACTATTTCGGAGATGTCCATTATCTCCCTGTCGTTTTTGGGGTTCCAGCCGAGCAGGCAGAGGTAGTTGCGCACGGCGTCGGGCAGGAAGTTTTTCTGCCGGTACTCCTCTATGAGCGCGCCCCTGTCGCGCTTGCTCATTTTGCCGTGCCCGTCCGTCTTGAGAATCAGCGGAATGTGCGCGAACTGCGGGAGGGGGGCGTCGAACGCCTTGAAGAGCTCTATGTGCTTGTTGGTGTTCGTGAGGTGGTCCTGCCCGCGTATGACGTTTGTGATTTCCATGCAGATGTCGTCGACGACGTTCACGAAGTGGAAAACCGGAGTGCCGTTTGAGCGGAAAATCGGAAAGTCCTTTTCCTCCAACCGCTCGACATCGCCGTAGACGGCGTCGTGCAGAACCTGTTTCTGTCCGGAAACCTTGAAGAACACCGCGCCGTCCTTGTCGTACGCCCTGCCCTTTTGGCGGAGGATTTCGAGAAACTTTTTGTAGATGTCGTCGCGCTCGCTCTGGAAGTAGGGGCCGTAGTTTCCCCCGACGTCCGGGCCTTCGTCCCAGTCGAGCCCGAGCCACTTCATGCCGTCCTTTATGACGTTCAGATACTCCTCGTTGTTGCGCTCCCTGTCGGTGTCCTCTATTCTTAGGACGAAGGTTCCGCCCGTATGGCGCGCGTACAGCCAATTAAAGAGCGCGGTTCTCGCGCTGCCGATATGGAAGAAGCCCGTCGGGCTCGGTGCGAATCTGACTCTTGTCTTATTCATTTTGATTTTTGCTTTTGCCGCGCGCCGCCGGCGCGCTCCTTGTAAAATTCATACACGCGGGCGAAAGCCGGCGTAAAATTTTCGGGGTGCTCCGAAAGGGATTTCTCGAAGTCCGCAACATACGCCCAATCGAGCGACTCCACTTCTTCGGGAGGAAATTCCAGCGGCGCCGATTCGGGTATTTCCAGTTCGTAGACATAGGAAAATTCATTGCCGGTATCGCGGCAAGCGCGAATTTTCCCGATTTTCAAAAGGCCGGAGGGCGAGACCCGAAGTCCCGTTTCCTCGCGCATTTCCCGAACCGCGCCCTCGTCGTACGTCTCGCCGGAATCGACGTGGCCGGAGCACGATGTCGTGTAAATCCCGGGGTGGGAATCTTTGAATTTCGACCGCCTTTGCAGGAGGATTTTCCGCCCCCCGCCCGAATCCGAAAAAATCAGCACGTGCGCCGAGCGGTGCAGAAGCCCCTTTGCGTGGACTTCCGAGCGCGGAGCGGAGCCGACAACCCTGTCGTTTTCGTCCACTATGTCGAAAATGTCGTCCGGCATCGGGATAGCGGTTAACGTGAACGGAACGGGAGCAGCACGCGGCGCGCCGCGCGGGGATCCCAGTCGCCTATTTTGAGCTCCTTGCAATAGTTGAGGAGCGCGGGCATAGGCTCGATTTTGTCGAATTTGTACGCCGCCCTGTACTTGTTTAACAGCTCCCACGCCACATAATCTATGGCGACCGGATTGCGGCTCATGAGAATCGCGTTTTCGCTAAACGTACAGCGTGAGTTGAATATCGCGCCCCCCACGAACTGGCCCTTTTCGAGCGTGAGAATCGTAAACAGGCTGCTGTCTTTGAGCTCCGGAATGGAGCAGACTTCGGCGGCGGCCATCGACGCGTTGGCGGGCGATTTCAGGAACCTCTCGTTGTTTGACATGTTCCAGATGCTCGCGTTTCCGAGCGCGGCGCAGACCCCGAGCCCCTCCATGTCCGTGACCATAGGCAGGTTTATCCAGAAGTCCACAGACAGAAAGAGCGGGACGGGCAGATAGCTCTTGCGCAGCTCCGGATTGTAGATGTCTCCGGAAGCCTCCCCCCTGACGCTCTTCGGCGTGAGCGGATTGTCGTAGTACCATCGGGAGTCGAAAAACTTTCCGCTCTCTATGTCTGCGACGGGGACGCCCTTGTAGTCGTCCGCCATTCCCGCTTTTAGCAGGGAGCGCTTCGGCAGATACCCGCAGTCGCGGAGCTTCCTGCGCGACATGTCGACAATCGTGATGTCTTTCTTGTCGTATCCGCGGCGGACGAGCTGGTCGATTACGGCGTCCACAAGCCCCGTAGGAGTGCATAGCCCCGGGCCTGAATTGGTGTAGACTTTGATGCCAACCCTGCCCTTGTCCCCCTTCTTTATCGGCCCGCCGGCGGATTTCTCGTAGGCGCGGAAGAGGGAGGCGGTCGCCCGGGCGTAGGCGATGGGCGAAAATTCCGGAACGCGGACCTCGAAGACTTCGCAGGGGTCTCCGGCGCCGGTGGCGGGGTCCGGCGCGGCGATGGCGGATATAAGCGGCATAATCGCAAATGCCGCAAAAAACGTTTGCAATAGGGCCTTTTTATTGGAAATATCGAACATGATAAAAGAAATGGAAATCCCGCAGACAGAGGATTGAGGTAAAAATTTTGTGAATTAGAGCGCAAAAATTTCGATTATGCAAGCAATGAAGTTTATTTTTAAACGTCTGTCCGCGATTGCCGTTCTCGCGTACCTGCTCGCCGGATGCGGCGAGAAAACACCCGAGCAGCTGGCGGCGGAAAACAAAAGGGCTCTCGAAATCTCGGTAAAGCGCGCCCAGGTCATGATGTTCGAGGGCGACTATGCAAAGGCCGCCGAACTCCTTGAAGAAACCTCCCAAAAGCACGGCGACGACGCGGCGCTATGCGAGGCGCTTGCGTACTCCTACGCCCAAATCGGGAGGGGGGCGGAAGCCGCCATATTTTTTGAAAAGGCCTCCGACATCTCCGGCGGAAGCGTCCAGATGCTCGTGAACGCCGCAAAAGCCTACGAGCAGGCGGGGCAGTTCCAGTCGGCGGCGCGCGCATACGAAAAATACTTGAAAATAAAACCCCGCGATATGATAGCGTGGAAGTCCCTATCAGGGTGCCACGAGAAGATGTCCAAATACCAGGACGCACTCAACGCCTATTTGGAAGGGGTCAAAAAGTCGGGGCGCAACCCCGACACGCGCGAAGCCTGCGACATCGGCAACCTCTTTTTAAAAGTCGGCAACCCCGTCCAGGGGCGCCGGTGGCTCGAAGCCGCCCTCGCCGCGACTTCCGCCGAAAACACACGGACACGGGCGGACATTCTCGCGGGGCTCGTCGCGGCGTATCTGGCGCAGAAGGAGGCCGCCGCCCTCGAAGGCGCAGTCGCGGAGCTCGACAAAATCGCCCCTGGGTTCGTGGGAGAAAAATATCCCCAGCTGCACGAACAGCTTGCGGAATTCAGGCGCAAGCTTAAAGAGGCGGAGGACGCCCTGAAAGCCGCGGAGTTCAAAAAGGCCGAAGAGGCCAAAAAAGCGGAAGAGGAAAAGAGGCTCGCCGAAGAAAAAAAATCCGCGGAAGAGGCTGCCGAAAAGGCAAAGAAGGAGGCGGAAAGCGCGGGGAAACCCGCGGCGGAGCCGGCTGATCCGGCGGAGGAAACCCCCAAGCTGGAAAATGTCGAAATCAGAGACGAACTTCCGGAAGCGAAAAGGGAAGAAGACAAGTCTCCGCTCGAAAAACTCATAGAAAAGACCTACGCGCTAATCGCCGAAAAGAAGCCCGCGGAGGCGTCGAAAACCGGAAATCTCGCGGTGGCGGAGGACAGGAATTCGGCGGCGGCGTGGCGCGCCCTCGCCCTCGCCTACGACGCCGAGGGACGGGCGTTCGACTCGCACATGGCGGCGCGCGAAGCCTATGTCCGCAACCCCGACGACATAAACTCGACGCTCCTGTACATACGCACGGCAAGCGGCGTGCAGAACAACGAGCAGTTCCTCAATACGCTCTACCGCGCCAACAAGAAATTCCCCAACAATTCGGAGATAATGCTCGGGTTGGCGCGCACCTACAAGCTCATAGGCGACAGGCCCAACGCAAAATATTTCTACAACTCCTTTCTCAACGGCACCCCCAAAGAACACCCGCTCTACGAAGAGGTGTCGGAGGAGTTTGAAGAATACGTCGCGGCGGGCGAAAAATAAGAGATGCCCAAGATAAAAGCTTCAAGCATCGAAGAGCTCAAGGCGCGCGTAAATATTTACGACGTCGTTTCGGCGTACGTGTCCCTGAAAAAGAGCGGCTCCTCCTACAAGGGGCTGAGCCCGTTCACTACCGAAAAAACCCCCTCCTTTTTCGTCCACCCCGACAAAAATTATTATTACTGCTTTTCGACATCGCAGGGCGGAGACATAATCAGCTTCATAAGGATGAAGGAAAACCTCTCCTTCTCGGAGGCGGTGGAGTTTCTGGCGAACAAGTTCAACATAAAGCTCGAGTATGAGGCGGGCGGGAAATCAGACGGGGCGCCGTCGAGCCTGCGCAAGCAGATTTACGACATCCACGAGGACGCCGCAGAATGGTATTCCGAAAATTTCTTCGCCGACAACGAACAGGCCGCGGAAATCCGCGGCTATTGGACAAATGAGCGCGGTTTTTCATTGGAGGACGCCAAAACCCTGCGCATAGGCTACGCCCCGCCCTCTTCGGACGCGCTCAAAAAAATCCTCGCCCAAAAGGGCTACTCTCCGGAGGCGATAATCGCCAGCGGCATATTTTACGGCAGGCCGGGAGAGCGGCTGCGCGACTATTACGCCCGCTTCCGCGCGCGCATGATGATACCCATCTCCGACATCCAGGGGCGCGTAATAGCCTTCACCGCCCGCAAGACGCGCTTCACCCCGAATATTCCATCGGAAGAGGGCAAGTATGTCAATTCACGCGAGACCGAGATTTTCAAGAAAAACGCGGTGGTCTTCAATCTCGACAAGGCCAAGTCCGCCATTCGCGAGAAAAACTCGTGCATAGTGGTAGAGGGGCAGCTCGACGCGATAAGGATGTTCTGCGCGGGATTCAAAAATACCGTGGCAACCCAGGGGACGGCGGCGGGCGCGGAGCACTTCGCGCTGATAAGGAGGTTCGCGAACAAGGCCGTATTGCTCTTCGACGGAGACGCCGCCGGCAGGCACGCCGCGCTCAGGGTGATACCGATATGCATAAAGGCGGACATAGAGCCGTTCGTCGCCCCCCTTCCCGACGGGGAGGACCCCGACAGCTTCATAAAAAAATTCGGGACGGAGGCGATGGAGGAGCTCGTCGGCAACAAGCTGCAAACCGCCCTTTCATTCGCGGCGCGCTCGATTCTCGCCGACACTCCCAATCCGACGGCCTCCGACAAGCGCGCCGCAATGTTGCAGCTCTTCGAGATCGCGGACAACGCAGCCTCCCGCGTGCTGCGCGACGACTACCTGAGGGAAATCTCCAACGCCCTCGTGCTCGACTACCCGTCGGTCGCCGAAGACTACAAATCGCGCAAATCCGCCGCTCTCCCGACTTCCGCTTCCGCGGAAAACCCGCCAAAAAAAGATTCGTCTGCGATGTTGACAAACGCCGTTTATGATTCCTTAATGGTCTGTCTTTACTACGACGGCGTCGCGCAGGGGATGTCCGGCATTCTGCAAGACGAGTGGATCGAAGAGACGTCGCTGCCCGCCGCGGTTTTGAAGAAGCTCCTCGCGCTGTACCGAGAGGGGATCGGATTCTCCGCTTCCGACATAGAGACATATTTCGAAAACCCCGAAGAGAAAAACATCATATACAAGATATTGTCGGAAAAAAGCTCCGATATGGACAACCCCGCAAAAGTGGCAAATGAATGCATCGCGAAAATATACCACAACTTCATAAAAAAGGAAATCGAAGCCCTTAACGCGCAATTAGTTCATGCCGATAACAATGACTCGGCCGAAAAATTCGAGATTCTCAAACGCATAAGCGCGCTGAGGAAACTCTCAGCCACCCCTCCCGCGAGAATAGAGCTCGCCTGAAAAAACCGCACAACAATTTCTTCGAGACAACATGGCAACCCAAAAAACCACCAAGAGCAAAACGACAACCTCCAAGTCCGCAAAATCCAAAGCCGCGGAAAAACCGTCCCAAAAGAAGACTTCGGTAAAAACGGTTGTGAAGAATAAGGGCGCGAAGAAGGCCTCTCAGGGCGCCGTAGTGATAAAGGAGGGCGCGGCGGCCGCCGCGCCCGAAAAAAAGCCCGCCGAAAACAAAAAGTCCCAAAAGGCGGCGGCTCTCGCCTCAGACCACCAGCAGCGCCTCAATGAAAAGATCCGCCAGCTCGAACATCTCTCGAAAGAAAAGGGATACCTCACCAACCAGGACATCAACAAATACCTGACGGAAATCCTCAGCCGTCCCGAAGAATACGAAAACGTCCGCAATATCCTCGAATCCCTCAACGTCGAAATACTCGACACGGACGAAGAGATAGAAAATTTCAAGCACCGCCGCGAAGAGAGCGAAGAAAGGCAGGCAAAGAGCCTGCAATCCGATTCGCTCGACGACCCCGTCAGAATGTATTTGAAGCAGATGGGACAGGTTCCCCTGCTCTCGCGCGAGGAAGAAGTTTCAATCTCCAAGCGCATAGAGGCCGCCGAGAACAAGGCCGTCCGCCTGCTGTTCTCGGTCTCGCTGACAAACAAATTCCAGATAGACGTCGCCAAAAAGCTCCTCGACCGCGAGGAGAGGTTCGACAAAATAGTAATCGACAAAAAAGTCGACAGCCGCGAAAACTATTTTAAAGACCTGCCCAAGCATATAGAGGAGCTCGAAAACCTCGAAGAAAAGCTCGCAAAAGCGTGGGACAGCGCGGAAAACTGCGACAACCCCTCCATCAAAAAGCGCCATCAGACTCTCTATAAGAACCTCGAATCCAAACTCAAAGACATCTACGTAAAGGGGCTAAAATTCAAGCTCAAGATTTTCGAGGAATTCCTCGACGACCTCTCGCCAGTCATTCGCGAGATAGAGGATTGCCAGTACAAATTGCGCGCCATTGAAAGGATAGGCAAAAAGACGCGAATCGGCGACACCGCCCAAATCCAAAAGCGCCTCGACGAAATCCGCAAAACCTACCGGCTCGACCCCGCGGAGCTCGTAAATCTGGTCAAGGAAGTGCGCGTTGACATGCGCGAGGCCCACAGGGCGAAAACCGAAATGGTGCGCGCAAACCTGCGCCTCGTAATTTCCATAGCCAAAAAGTACACGAACCGCGGGCTGAACTTCCTCGACCTGATCCAGGAGGGCAACATGGGCCTGATGAAGGCCGTGGAAAAGTTCGAGTACAAGCGCGGCTACAAGTTTTCGACCTACGCGACATGGTGGATACGCCAGGCAATCACCCGCTCGATAGCAGACCAGGCGCGCACGATACGTATTCCCGTCCACATGATCGAAACCCTCAACAAGGTCATGCAGGTGCAGAAGCAGCTCTTGCAGGAGCTTGGGCACGAGCCCACCCCCGACGAAGTGGCAACCGAAATGAACTTCCCCGTCGAGAGGGTGCAGCAGATAATGAAAATGGCGCAGCAGCCGATCTCCCTGCAAAGCCCCGTGGGAGATTCCGACGACACGAATTTCGGAGACTTCATAGAGGACAAGGGCGCCGAAAATCCCTACGACATGACGGCGTATTCGCTCCTGCGCGAAAAGCTCATGGACGTGCTCGAATCCCTCACCCCGCGCGAGCGCAAGGTTCTGAGCCTGCGTTTCGGCTTGCAGGACGGCTATTCGCGCACGCTTGAAGAAGTCGGCAAACAATTCAACGTCACGCGCGAGCGCATCCGCCAGATAGAGGCAAAAGCGCTGCGCAAGATGCGCCACCCCACCCGCATACGCCAGTTGCAGGGGTTCTTTGAGGCGGAAATCAACACCGCGGGCCCCGGGTTCGACCACTTCAAGAAATCCAACCGCGAAGAAAAATAAAAATGCCGTTGCGCGGAAAGTGCGGGAGTTTTTGCGCACGCGCTTTCGCGGCGCGGGCGGTTCTTGTTTTTGCGCTCGCCGCGGCGCTCCCGCCCGCGGCTGACGCGGTTTCGATGAGGAGGAACATCGACGCCCCATCTCCCACGCGCCGAGCGAGAAAGCTTAACCCGCCGCCGGAGCGCGACATAGACGTGTATCTGGGCAAAATCGTGCGCAAGGACGGCAATGTCGCGATAGTAAACATCGTTACGAATTTCAGAAGCCCCGACCGCAAGGCGGTATTTTTCGGCTGCGACATCTCTATGACGCCGACTTCCATATTGAAGCCCCTCGGAATAACGCACCGCACCTGCGCGGCGTTTGAAATATCGGAAGGCTCCGCGGCGGTGGGGGACTTGGTGATGGTAAAATATTTCGCGCCCGAAAAAGAGGACAAAAATCCGGCCGGACAATAGCGGCGAAACGTCGCGGAGCTTTTCGGGCAAACCCGCGTTTCTTTTTCAAGCCCGCATTTTGCGGAATAAGACCGCATTTGGACAGCCCTGCGCCTTTGCAGACTTGCGCGTTTCCAAGCAAAACCGGTGTATCCATTTTATTTTCGGGAAAAATGAAGTTGAATTTGCGGAACGCCCATAATTGGAAATTTTCGGAATGGGTACCGCTATAAGGGCTTCGCAAGCCCGTAAAAACTCCTTTGCGACAGCGGCGGCGCGGATCGTTTCGGAACATTTTATTGGCATACCCCCAACGGGCGGCCGCAGATGCCACGGGCGGCGGCGCAAGAAAATTTCGGCTCGGCACATATGAACCACCCGCCGCCGCGACTTCCGCCTTCCATGGAACTGAGGTGGTTGTAGTCTCTCGCGCGCGGCAGTTTCCGCGCCGGTCTTTTATTGCGGAACAAATATTTTTCGCACTCGGAGAGGTTCTAAAAGGACGTGTGAAAGATCGCCCCGCGCGCTATGGTTCCGCGCTTTTCTCGTGCGTGCCGAACAATGCCCCGCAAACATCTCTGCGCGACAGATTGCTCCAAAATCGAGCCCACGACGCGCCCCCTTTTACGGGAATAACTCCGCAATCCCGTTCAAAGCCCCTGCCGGATCGTTGCAGAGATTTTTATTTCCAGCTCGGCGCGCACCGCGATATGTACGGCGACGGCTCGGCAAAAAACCTTCAAAATCTTACTTCACTTTATTGTATCGACGCAATTCCCAAACGTAAACCAGGAAAACCGAATCCGCCGCAATGCCTTTAAATTCCCATTATTTCCCGCCGTTTCCCGCCTCCGGCCTCATAATTTAAATATCAAGAAATTTACGGCAAATTGCATAGCCCGCCCTTGCAAATCCGCGTTTTTGGGCAAATTGTCGCTTTTTTGAAAATCCGCGCTCGGGAAAGCCCGCATTCTTGAAAAACCCCGCATTGCGTAACTCTTTTGCAGGCGGTTCCACTTGCATTTTTGCAAATCCGCCCCGCCCGCGCCGGTTTTTCGGCGGAACGCCAGCGATTGCGCGCCACCGCATTTCGGGTGCAACGTAGGGGATTTCCAAGCGCAAAAAATTCCGCGCGGAATCAGAAATTTCTGTCTTTCGTGTCGATGATTATCGTGACGGGCCCGTCGTTTAAAAGGTCGATTTCCATCATCGCTCCAAACTCTCCGGTCGGAACTTCCCTGCCGAGCTCTTTTGAGAGCAGCGATACGAATTCCCCGTAGAGCGGCTCGGCGGTTTCCGGGCGCGCAGAGCGGTTGAAGGACGGGCGGAAGCCCTTGCGTACGTTGCCGTAAAGCGTGAATTGGCTCACCGCCATGACCTCGCCGCCGATGTCGGCGACCGAAAGGTTCATCTTGCCGTCGCCGTCTTCAAAAACCCTGAGCCCGCAGATTTTGGACGCAAGCCACGCGGCGTCCGCGAAAGAGTCCGAATCCTCCACGGCGACCAAAACCAGAAGCCCCGCGCCTATCCTTCCCTTCTCCGCGCCGCCGGGGAAAATCTTCACGCCCGCGCGCTTCACCCTCTGTATTACCGCCCTCATATCCCCGCCGGTCAAAAGAGCGAAATTTCCGCCAAAAACGTTTTCGACGCCCCCGGGGCGACAAAGTGCTTTGGGTTCGCCGCCGAATTCGGAGCCCCCATCCACGGCTCGACGCAATAAAACGGGCTTGCGTCGGACTCCGACCACGTGACAAGGCAGAATCCCCCCTCGGGCTTTCCTCCTCCGCCCACTTTTATAAAAATGTCCTCCTCGCCGTTCTTCGGGCCGAACGCAACCTTTGCCGTCTTGAAGTTTGTCAAAATTCTGTTGTTGAACTCCGGATCGGCAAAGCAGTTTTTGAAAATGTCTTCGGGTATGAAAGCGGAATCGGGCAGAAAGCGGACGGCCTTTTTTGCGTCGCACTCGAGCCTGTACATCTTGCGGGTCTGCCCCGCCCCCCACGGCAGCAAAAAGTAAGGGTGCAGCCCCGCGCACCACGGGATTTTGCGCGAATCGAGGTTTTTCAGCGTCAGCTCGCAGGAGAGGGAGAGCTCGTTGAACCTGTAAGAGACCCTGAACTCGTATTTGTACGGATACGCTTCGGCGCAGTCCGCGTCGGGCTTGAAGAGCGCGGTAAATCCGAAGTCGGAAACCATCTCCGGCTCGAATCTTCCGCACTTGGCGTAGCCGTGCATTTTCATAGGCCTGACTTCCCCCTCGGGAGTTTTCCAGAAATCCCTCTTTTCGCCGGCGAACGACGCCCCCGCAAATGGAAACAGCACCGGAATCCCCCCGCGAACCGAGCCGAACTCGTCCCCCGCGCCGCCGCGCGGCGCGTCTTCCGGCCAATACACAACGTCCCTCACCGCGCCGTCAGCGAGCGAAACCGACCAATTCATCAGCCGCGCGCCGCACTCTATGTTCGCCACGAAAGCCGACGGCCCGCGCGAAAATCTGTAAAGCTTCTGTCCGGAGTCCTCAAAACATTCCATGCGCACATTTCCCGACATTCGAGCCGAATTTTCAACCATTTTCAAAATTTTCTTGAGAAACTCCGGCGCGCCCCGATACTCGGGAAATGGATTTTTTCGAGATATTTTTGATAGGGGTCGCGCTCTCGATGGACGCGTTAGCGGTGTCGGCGGCCTGCGGCATATCGCCGAAAAAAATGTCTCCGCGGCACGCCCTCGAAATAGCCGCGTCTTTCGGTTTTTTCCAGATGGCGATGCCGATCGCCGGCTGGTGGATGGGCGAAGCCGTCTACGGCCTCGTCAGCTCGTTTTCGAAATGGGCGGCGTTTGCGATACTCGCGGCGGTCGGCTCCAAAATGATATTCGACTCCCTGCGCGGAGAAGAATCCTGCATGATAATGCCGCTGCCGTTTAAAACTCTCATGATGCTATCCGTTGCGACGAGCCTCGACGCGCTCGCGGTGGGCGCATCGTTCTCGCTCGTGGACTGCCCCGTGCTCGCGCCCTCCGCCATGATAGGGGCGATGACCTTTACCCTGTCGCTTGCCGGCATATTCGCGGGCAAGGCGCTCGGGGAATCCGCGGGCGGAAAATTCGCGATATTGGGGGGCGCCGTGCTGATCGGCATAGGGGTCAAGATACTGTTGTTTTAGCCCTCCGAAGCCGGAAATGCTGCAAAAATTCCGCGGCTTTCCCCGTGAGCCGCCCGCTAAATGTCGGGCTCGACGTCCATCTTTGAGCGCGGATGCTTTTTTTCGTACTCCCTGCGTATGTCATCGTTTGCCAGATTGGTGTAAATCTGCGTTGTAGAGAGGTCGCTGTGGCCGAGCATTTCGCGTATAAGCATCAGGTTTGCGCCGTTGCGCAGCAGGTGGGTCGCAAACGAATGGCGCAGCATGTGCGGCTTGACGTTCTTTTCCACGCCCGAGAGCCGCGCGTACTTTTTGAGGTTGTACCAGAAAGTCTTCCGCGAAATCTTTTTCCCGCGGCGGGTGATGAAAAGCTCGGGGGCCGCCGCCTTTTTGCATAGCAGCGGGCGGACGGCGCGGTATTTTTCGACGGCGTCGAGCGCCATGGAGCCCACCGGCACGAGACGCGTCTTGCCGCCCTTGCCGCGCACGCGGATTATCCTCTGCTCGGCGTCTATGTCGGCGTAGGAAATCGAGCACAGCTCCGACACGCGCAGGCCGCTCGAATACATAAGCTCCATCATCGCCCTGTCGCGGACGCCCTCCGGCGAGTCCGGCGGCGGAAGCGAAACCATCGCGTCTATCTCGCCGGTGTCGAGAATTTCCGGAGACGCCCGCCGCGTCTTGGGGCGCGCGAAAAAGTCGCAAAGGTTTTTCTCCCAAACGCCCTCCTCCATCAGGAAGCGCGCGAGGGATCTCATCGCGCTCAGCTTGCGCGACTGCGTCGACGGCCTGTCCGCCCTGCTGAGCGCCGCAAGCCAGTCGGCGAGCAAATCGGCGTCAACGTCGGCAAACGATTCAATCCGCTTTCCGGCAAACTCGCAGAACAGGACGATGTCGCTCAGATAGGAATCGGCGGTATTCTTTCCGCGCCCGAGCTCTAAAAGCAGGTAAGTTTTGTATTCCGCCAAAATCTCCGCAATCCGCGGCGGGAGGCTGCGCGCCTTTTTCCGCCCGTCCGGACGGCCTGATGACGGAGGGCGCGGCATGGCTATTTGGAGGCGGAATCGAGGAGGTTTTTCACGGCGCTCGCGGCGGTGACGGAACCCGCCGAAATAAGCGAAGTGTAGTGCGATATCATGTCTTTTACGCCCGGGATATGGTAGAAGCGGCGCAGAACCTCCTCTTCCAAAAGCGACTTGAACCACTCTATTTTCTGGCTCGAACGGCGCTGGGCGAAGAACCCCGATTTTTCCATTTTGGCGCGGAATCCGTCGAGCTTTTCCCATGCTTCGCGTATACCCATACCGGTCTGCGCCGAGCACACGTCGCAAAACGGCGACCACCCGGGCGTAGGGGAGTTGAGGTAGTGCAGCACCCCCGCGAGCTCCGCGCGTTTGAGGTTGGAACGCTCCACCATGTTGCCGTCGCACTTGTTGACGAGTATGGCGTCGGCGAGCTCTATCACGCCCTTCTTTATACCCTGGAGCTCGTCGCCCTGCGCCGCGAGCTGTATGAGCAGAAAGAAGTCCGTCATCGACCTCACCGTCACTTCGCTCTGGCCCACGCCGACGGTTTCGACGAGGATTATCTCGTAGCCCGCGGCCTCGCACAGCAGCATGGTCTCGCGGCTCTTGCGCGCAACCCCTCCGAGCATTCCGCCGGACGGGGACGGGCGAATAAAGGCGTTTTCGCAGCGCGACAGATTTTCCATCCTCGTCTTGTCGCCGAGAATGCTTCCGCCCGTCACCGTGCTCGACGGGTCAACCGCCAGCACCGCGACCTTCTTGCCGAAATCCCTGCAAAGCATCGTGCCGAAAGCCTCTATGAACATTGACTTGCCCGCCCCGGGCACGCCCGTTATGCCGATTCGGAACGACTTCCCGCTGTGCGGCAAAAGGGACGCCAAAAGCTCCTGCGCCTTCTCAAAATGCGCGTCGGAATTGCTCTCTATCAGGGTAATCGCGCGGGCGAGGACGGTCTTGTCGCATTCCAGCACGCCTTTTTTGTAGTCTTCGAGGGAAAGCTCGCGCCGCTTCGGGCGCGGGCGCAGCGAAACCGTGTCGTCGCGCTCCCTGTCTTTGCGCAGGTTCAACCCCGGCATCACGGACGATGTGAAGAATTTTTTGTCGGCCCCCTCCGGGACCCATTCGGGAATTTTATTTTCCATTTTCGTTTTCCTCCGGTTCGTCGGCTTCGAGCGCGAGCACGCCCGACTTCGCCCCGAGCCTCCTGGCGGTCGCCGCAACGCTCTTTGGGCTTTCCATGAGCGTGGTTTTCGCCGAGGCGTAGTCGTCGGACAGCATTCTGATGCGCTCGCCGACGCCTTCGAATCTTTTGATGAAAAGGTTTACGCGCTCGTAGAGGCGCGCGCCGATTTCGGCTATCTGCCGCGTGTTCTTCGCAATCGCCTCGTTCCTCACCGATATTTCGGCGTACTTCAAAACCGACATAACGGTGGCGGGCCCGACGACGAGGACATTCGCGGCGTAGGCGTCTTCGAGCAGCGCGGGGTCGGAGGACACGGCGAGCTCGTAGGCGGGTTCGACCGGCATAAACATCAGCTTGAACCCGCAGCGGGCGTCGGGGAGGTCGTTGTACTTTCCGGAAAACTCCCTCAAATGCGCGCGTACCGACTTCTTGAACCTGTCGAGATTGGCGCGCTTGGACTCGGGGGTTTGGCTCGAACAATAGTCCGAATAGCTCAAAAGCGAAAGTTTGGAGTCCACCACTATTGAGCGCCCCCCGGGGAGGTCTATCACGAAGTCCGGCACGAGCCTCTTGCGTTCGCCGTCCGAATCGGCGTAGCTCGCCTGCGAGCGGAAGTGGACGCCCTCCTTGAAGCCGCACGCCTCGAGAATCCTGTGGAACACCGTCTCGCCCCAGTTGCCCGCGACCTTGTTTTCGCCCCGCAGCGCCTCGGCGAGATTGCGGGCGTCGGACGAGAGCTGGGCGTTCATCTTTACGAGGCTTTCTATGTGCTTCTCGAGCCCCGCGCGGCCTTTGAGGCTCATCTCGCTTAGGGATTCAAGGCGCTCGCGGAAGTCCGAAATAGTCATCTTCATCGGCTTCAAGACGAGGGAAAGCTGTTCGAGGTTTGCCGACGACATCTTCGCCCGCGCGTCTTCGAGCAGCTTTGAGGACATCGCCTCAAATTCCGCCGCGAGCTTCCTGCGCATTTCCATTTCCGCGCTCTCGCGCTCTTTAAGGCGCTCCGAAAGCGATTCTATCTCCCCGCGGGCGGCGGCGAGGCTCTTTTCCGCGGCGATTTTCCCGTCGAGGTGCCCCGACATCTCCGCGAGCCTCTCCTGCATCATGGAAATTTTCTGGCTGGCGGCGGCGAGCCCCTTTTCCGCCTCCGCCCTGGCGGCGAGCCTCTCCTCCGATTCGCGCCGAACCCGTTCGAGCGATTCCAGCGCCGATTTGCGGCCCGCCTCGGATTCGGCGAGGGCTTCGCGCGCCCTCGCGCATTCCGCCGAAGCCCGCGATTTTCCCGCGCAAAAAACGGCCGCGAAAACGAACCCCGCAACGCAAACGGCGGACAATACGGCAAACGCCAAAACGGTCATTCCGACTCCTCCTCTTCGAGCTCCCTCATGGTCTCGGAATCCTCGGTCTGCGATGCCCCTTCCGGTTCCTCTCCGCGCCCGACAAACCTCAAAGCCCCGCGGACGAGCGCCTGCGGGCGCGAGCCGAACTGCGACTCAAAAAGTTTCAAAAGTTCCCTCGGTATTTTGTCAACGCCCTCTTCGAACTCCGGCGTCCCCTCTCCAAACGCCTTTCCCGCCGCGGGGTCGGAGAGAATTTCCACGCCCGCCTCCGCGTTCGGGGCGGGCGCGCGCCGCTCGACGCTCTCGGTGTACGCGGAGGCGAACTCGCGCGATTCGCGCAAAACCTCCCTAAGCAGAAGGGCTATTTTTTTTTTGCGTCTCGGCGGGCGCCGACGAAAGCCTGTCGAGTTCTCTTATCAGCGTGTTTATCGCCCGCGCCCTGCTTTGCTCAACGGCCTTCAACAGGGCGACCTCGAAGTTTGCCTTTTCCGAGAGCCCGCTTTTAAGCCCCCTCTCCGACCCTTGGAGGGCGTCGAGCATGCGCATCATCTGCTCGCTCGTAAGCGGCTTGCCGCCGAAATCCGACTCCCCCGAAGAAAATGACTTTATCATGGCCTCGCGCAGGCGGATTTGGATGTCGCACATCGCGCGGTAGAGGTCGCAGCCGCTCTCGACGAGGCCGTCAACGCATTTTACGACGCCTGCGTAGTCGCCCCTCGCCATATTGGAGAGTATATCGGAAATCTGCCCGTCGGACGCGAGCCCGTAGACGCCGATTACGTCCTCGACCGAAAGTTTGGTTCCGCAAAACGAAATCATCTGGTCGAGAATGCTCTGGGCGTCGCGCATGCCGCCGTTTGCGAGGCGGGCTATCGCGCGTATGGCGCCGTCGGAGGCCTCTATCTTCTCTTTGGCGGCTATTTCCGACAGGTGCTTCGCGATAAGCTCTTCCGGTATCGGGCGGAATTCAAAGCGCTGGCAGCGCGATGTTATCGTGCCCAAAACCTTGTGCGCCTCGGTGGTGGCAAAAATGAATTTGACGTGCTTTGGAGGCTCTTCAAGCGTTTTGAGGAGAGCGTTGAAAGCGTCGGAAGTCAGCGAGTGGACTTCGTCTATTATGTAAATTTTGTAGGTGCACTGCGCGGGGGCGTACTGGCAGTCCTCGCGCAGCTTTCTGATTTCGTCTATCGAGCGGTTCGACGCCCCGTCTATTTCCACGACGTCCATGCAGGAGCCGTTCATTATTGCCTGCGATATTTCGTCATCGTCGGACGGATGTACGTTCGGGCCGCCCCTGGCGTTGAGCGCCTTGGCGAACAGGCGCGCCACGGTGGTTTTGCCCGTGCCGCGCGGCCCCACGAAGAGATAGGCGTGGCCGATTCTGCCGGACTCTATGGCGTTGGTGAGCGTGCGCACAATGTGCTCCTGCCCGACGAGTTCGGAAAACTGCTTCGGGCGGTACCTGCGCGCTATTACCTGATAACCTTCGCTCATTTCCCCCAACCCTACCGCCGGCCGCGGCGAACACAAGTTTTTTTTGAGCCAAAATATTGTTGAAAGAAGCCCGCGATTGGGGAAAATTCCCGCCAAAACGAAAAAAAGATGCCGCGAAAAACGACAGAGCGCGAGAGCGCGGAAGCCGCGTACGACGACCTCGAAATGTCGGTGCTGCACAAGATAAGCCGCGCGGTCGCACGCCGCAAAAACGTCCACGACCTCATATCCGAAACGCTGGAAATCCTCGACGGCGAAATGGGGCTCAGGCGCGGAACCGTCACCCTGCGCGACGGCGACTATTTGTTCATAGAGGCGGCAAGCGGCATGAACGCCGAAAGCATACGCCGCGGAGTCTACAAAATCGGAGAGGGCGTCACGGGGCTCGTCGCGGCGGAGGCGAAGTCTATCGTGATTCCCGACATCTCAAAGAGCGACAGGTTTTTGGACAGAACCCGCACGAGGGCCGGAAATCCCGAGAAAACCGCTTTCGTCTGTTCTCCGATAACCTATATGGAGCAGGTTATCGGGACGCTCAGTATAGACAGAATCGTCGGGCCCGACACCGACTTGGAGCGCGACCTCGTGCTGCTCGAAACCGTATCCAATATCCTCGCCGACGCGCTCGCTATGATATACCTGCGCCGCGAGGAGCGCAACAGGCTGCTCGACGAAAACCGCCGCTTGAAGCTCGAGCTCAGCACGGAGCTTATGCGCCCCAGGGGAATTTTGGGCAATTCGGGGGCGATGCAGAAATTTTACAGGGAGCTCGCAAAGGCGTCGGCGTCGTCCGCGCCGGTATTTTTTCGCGGAGCCTCCGGCACGGGAAAGGAGCTCGCCGCGCGCGCCCTGTGCGAGTCCGCAGACTCGCCCGCCGGAAAGTTCAACGTTATAAACTGCGCCGCGCTTCCGGACTATTCGCTCGCGGGCGAAATCTTCGGGTACGAAAAGGATTCCCTATCGCTCGGGGTTTCGGCAAAGGAGGGGCTGCTCGAAAAGTACCCGAACTCCGCCTTCTTTTTCGACGAGGTGACGGAAATAGCCCTGCCCGCCCAGAGAATGATAGCCGACTTCCTGTCCGTGGGCAGGTTCCGCAGGCTAAACGGCTCGGAGGAAATCCCGGCAAAGGCGCGCATGATATTCGCCAGCTCCGCGGACGTGGAGAAGCTGCTCGAACAAAAGCTGTTCGACGAAAACCTCTACGCGGCGATCTCCCAGAACATGATCTACCTGCCCGCGCTGCGCGACCGGAAGAGCGACATTCTGCTGCTCGCCGAACACTTTGTGGAAAAGTACAGCAAAATCCACCGCAAAGACATACGCAGAATCTCTACGCCCGCCATAAACATGATGAGCATCTACACGTGGCCGGGCAATGTCAGGGAGCTCGAAAACTGCATAGAGCGCGCAGTCATATCCTCGCACGACTCCGCCATATCCGGCTACAACCTCACCCCCGCGGTCCGCGCGGCGTACATGCACCGTAAACTGCCGTACGGCGAGGACGTCGACTTCATCTCAATAGTGGAGTCGTTCGAGCGCGAGCTCATCACCGAGGCATTGAAGGCCAACCGCGGCAACGCGGCTGCCGCCGCGCGCAGGCTAAACCTTACCGAGCGCATAATAAACTACAAAATCAAAAAGTACTCGATTACGACTTCGTGGTACAAATCAGGGAAATGACGGGCGGCGGAAAGATAATGGTGGCCCTTTCGGGCGGCGTGGACAGCGCGCTGGCGATGGCGCTTTTGAAGCAGGAGGGCGCCGACATGCGCGCGGCGTACATGAAGACGTGGATGAACGAGGAAGGCATCGACGTATTCGGCGACTGCCCGTGGCACCAGGACATAATCGACGCGTCCGCGTGCGCCGAAAAGCTCGGCGTGGAATTTGAGGTCGCCGACATGATAGAGGCGTACCGCAAGCAGATTGTGGAATATCTGGTGGAGGAATACCGGAGGGGGCGCACCCCCAATCCGGACGTGATGTGCAACAGGCGGATGAAATTCGGAAAGTTTTTGGAGTTCGCAAAGTCGCGCGGCTGCGACAGGGTGGCTACCGGCCACTACTGCTGCCTGCGCGACAACCCCGACGGCACGCGCGACCTCATGGCGGGCGCCGACCCGGGCAAAGACCAGTCGTACTTCCTCTGCATGATTTCCCAGGAGCAGCTCATGCGAGCGGAATTTCCGATAGGCTCGCTCCTGAAAAGCCAGGTCCGCGAGCTCGCGCGCCTCAACGGGCTTCCCAACGCCGAAAAAAAGGACTCCCAGGGGATATGCTTTCTCGGCAAAATCCGCATACAGGATTTTTTGAAACACCACATCGGCGAAAAGCCGGGCGACATCGCCAATCCCTCGGGCAAAATCCTCGGGCGACACAAGGGGCTGCACAACTACACCATCGGACAGCGCAAGGGTATCGGGGTTCCGTCCAACGCGGACGGGAAACGGTATGTGGTGGTCGCAAAAGACTTTTCGTCGAACACCCTCGTCGTAGATTTCGAATCCCCCGAAGCTCCCGGCCTATACTCCGGGCGCGCCGCGCTCGAATCCGTCAACTGGATAAACAAACCGCTTGAAGAGCCGCGCAAAATTTTCGCGCGCGCGCGGTACCGCGACGCCCTCGTCGGGGCGTTTTTCACCCCGCTCGGCGGAGGAAACGCCGAAGTGGAATTTGAAAGCCCCCAGCGCGCGATAGCCCCAGGGCAGATAATGGCAATCCATGACACCTCCGACCCGTCCGTCATACTTGGGGGCGCGGTTTTCAGCGCGGAACGCGCGGGGCGGGACGCATAAATGCCGCAGGCCGACCGTCGGATATTTTGGCGAAACACCGGCGCGGGAATTGCCGCCATTCCAAATTCTCGCACCCCGACGGATTTATGGCCGCGCGGGAATTCCCGCCGTCTATCCCACAACAGATAGAGCCTATTTGAGTTTCGGAACGTGCATACGGCAAAGCGCGTCTTGCGGCGGAATACCGCACATCAGCCTATTGCGGCGGGACAAATTTCAAGGAATGTCCGACTCGCGCGCCAAATCCCTGCCGCGCTCCATGCGAACCGCGCCGACGCGCTTATGCGCGGGGGCGCTTAAATGTTCCGCAATCCAATCCGGCCGCATATTCGGACGCCGAAAATTACGGCAAATCCGCGGAATACCGCAAAGTCCTGGCGCGCATTAGGAGAAATAGGCCACCCCCGATGAGAATATCGGCTGGATTTTGTTTCCCGAAACGTTTTTGCCGACGTTTTCGCCGAACCGCTCGCTGTGGCCCATTTTGCCGAACACGAGCCCGCACGGGCTCGTTATGCCCTCCACCGCGTGCATGGAGCCGTTTGGATTGAACGGGACCGACGCGCTCGGCTCCCCGTCGGGGCCGACGTATTGCGTTGCGATCTGCCCGCTTTCGGCGAGCCTCCGAATCAGGGCATCGGAAGCTATGAACTTGCCCTCGCCGTGCGAGACGGGTATCGAGTGGATATCGCCCACCCTGCAATGCGCGAGCCACGGCGACAGGACGCTCGCCACCCTCGTGCGGACGTAGCACGAGACGTGGCGCGAAATGTTGTTGTACGTCAGCGTCGGGCTGTCGGGTTCAAGCTCCCTGACTTCGCCGAACGGCACCAGCCCGAGCTTTATCAATGCCTGGAAGCCGTTGCAAATGCCCAATATCAGCCCCTTGCGGTCTTTGAGAAGCGACATCACCGCGTCAGTGAGGGCGGGATTGCGGAAGACCGCCGCTATGAATTTTCCGGAGCCCGCGGGTTCATCGCCCGCGCTAAACCCCCCGGGAATCATGAGAATCTGGGCGGCGTCTATGCGGCGCTTCATCTCGGCGATGGAATCCGCAACGCGCTCGTCGGAAAGGTTGTTGAAAACGAAAGTGTCGGCGGCGGCTCCGGCGGCCTCGAAGGCGCGGGCGGTATCGTACTCGCAGTTCGTGCCGGGGAAAACCGGTATGAAAACTTTGGGCTTGGCAACCTTCGAGCGCGCGATGTTGGGGGCGCGTTTTTCAAAAGACGGCTTTATTATGCCGCCGGTTTGCGAGTTCTCCGCGCGGGTCGGGAAAACGCCTTCTAGCGGTTCGCTCCACGCGCGGTAAAGCTCGGAGAGCGCGATTTCCGCCCCGCCGGCAAAAACGCTTTCGGCGGAAGTCGTCGCGCCGATCTCCCTGCCGAATATCTCGCCCGCGGAAACGCCGTCGGCGAGCTCGGCGATTATCGAGCCCTCTGACAGCGCGAATACGTCTCCGGAAAATCCCCCGTCGAATTTGAAGCCTATCGAATTGCCGAAGCACATCTTTGCGAGCGCTACGGCGATTCCGCCGAACCCCACGGCGTGCGCCGCGAGCACCTTCCCCGCCCTTATCGCATTGAAGAGCGCGGAATATTTTTTCATGGCGTCCGCCCAGTCGGGTACGAGCGCGGAGTCGCGCCCGACTTCGACGAGGACGACGCGGGAGCCCGCCTTCTTAAATTCGGGAGAGACCGCGCAGCGCACGTCGCACGGGGCAATCGCAAAGCTCACAAGAGTCGGCGGGACGTCGATGTCGTTAAACGATCCGGACATCGAGTCTTTCCCGCCTATCGCCGCCGCCCCGAGCCCCATCTGCGCCTCGTACGCGCCGAGCAGCGCGGCGAGCGGCTTGCCCCAGCGCTTCGGGTCGGAGCGCAACTTTTCGAAATATTCCTGAAACGTCAGCCTTATGCGCGCGACGTCCCCGCCGGAAGCCGCAATTTTCGCGAACGACGCGAGAACCGCGTACATCGCGCCGTGGTATGGGCTCCAAATCGAAATTTCCGGATTGAAACCGAACGCAAAAAGCGTGCCTGTGTTCGTAGAGCCCCTGAGCAGCGGGATTTTCGAGCACATCGCGTCGATGGGGGTGGCGAGGTTTTTCCCGCCGAACGGATGGAAGACGGCGGACGCGCCTATGGAAGAGTCGAACCTCTCCACGAGGCCGCGCTGGGAGCAGCAGTTGAGCTTGGATAGCTCCGCTTTCCAAGCCGCGGGGTCGGAGGCGGACAGCCCAGACGGGGCGGCCAAAGGCGACGATTCGGACGGCGCCTCAACCTCCGCCGAAGCCGAGGCGGTCACCCCGTTCGTGTCGAGAAATTCACGGAGCAGGTTTACCGCGGGAGCCCCGCGCCATTTCATCACGAGCCTTCCGCTGTCGGTGACTTCCGCCACGCGCGTGCACTCGAGGTTTTCCTCCTCCGCAAGCTTTATGTACTCTTCGGCGTCTTCGGGCGCGACCACTACCGCCATGCGCTCCTGCGATTCCGAAATCGCCAGCTCCGTGCCGTCCAATCCTGCGTACTTTTTGGGAACCGCGTCGAGGTTTATTTCGAGCGACGGGGCGAGCTCGCCTATCGCGACCGAAACGCCGCCCGCGCCGAAGTCGTTGCACCGCTTGACGAGGCGGCTCGCCTTCGGGTTTCGGAAGAGGCGTTGGAGCTTTCTCTCCATCGGGGCGTCGCCTTTCTGAACCTCCGCGGAATTCTCGAGGGCGCGCTCCGTGTGGTCTTTTGACGACCCCGTCGCCCCTCCTATCCCGTCGCGGCCGGTGCGCCCTCCGACCAGCAGCACGACATCGCCCTTGGCTGGGGTTCCGCGCACCACCATTCCGCGGGGAGCGGCCGCAACGACGGCGCCTATTTCCATGCGCTTTGCGACGTATCCCGAATTGTAAATTTCCGTCACCTGCCCCGTGGCAAGCCCTATCTGGTTGCCGTAGCTGCTGTACCCGTTCGCCGCCCCCACCGTTATTTTGCGCTGGGGAAGCTTGCCGTGCAGCGTCTGCGAAAACGGGGCGCGCGGGTCGCCCGCGCCGGTCACGCGCATTGCCTGGTATACATAGCTGCGCCCCGAAAGCGGGTCGCGGATAGCGCCTCCGAGACATGTGGCGGCGCCCCCGAACGGCTCTATTTCCGTGGGGTGGTTGTGGGTTTCGTTCTTGAACATCACAAGCCACTCCTCGTCCTTCCCGTCGATGTCCACGTTTACGACTATGCTCGCGGCGTTGATTTCCTCGCTGACTTCGAGGTCTTCAAGCTTCCCCTCCGCGCGCAGCCTGCGCATTCCTATCAGCGCCACGTCCATCAGGCACACCGGCTTGCCCTTTGCGTCGAGCCCAAGAACCTTGCGAGATTCAAGGTACGATTTCCATGATTTCTCTATCGGAGCCGAATACCTGCCATTGTCGATTTTCACGCTTTCAAGGCGCGTGAGAAAAGTCGTGTGGCGGCAGTGGTCGCTCCAATAAGTGTCGAGAACGCGTATTTCGGTGACGGTAGGGTCGCGCCGCTCGGTTTCGGCAAAATACCTGCGGCAAAATTCGAGGTCGTCAACGGACATCGCAAGCGACATCTTTTTGTGGAGTTCCGCGATTTCCCCGCGCCCCATCGAAACGAACCCTTCGACAACCTTGACATCGGCGGCCGGCTCGGGCTTGATTTCGAGCGACTCCGGCATTTCCATCGACGCCTCGCGGCTGTCAACCGAATTTATGAGGTACGCCTTCGCCGCCGCTATTTCCGCCTCAGAAAGTTTCCCTTTCAAAACGTACACGCGCGCGCACGCGACTTTCGGGCGCCTGAACGCGACTATTTGCACGCACTGCTCCGCCGAGTCCGCGCGCTGGTCGAACTGCCCGGGCAGGTATTCTATCGCAAAAGCCTCCTCGCCCTCCGCGAGCGGAAACGCCCCCTCGTAAATGTTCTCCACGGGAGCCTCGCAAAATATCAGATTCTTGACTCGGGCGTAAACTTCGTCGTCCAGCCCCTCTATGTCGTACCGCTGCAAAATCCTCGCGGACTCGAGCCCCTCCAAATTCAAATTGCCCTTCAAATCGCCGAGGAGGGCGCGCGCGGAATGCCCGCTTTTGTCTTCTACAAATACTCTGCGAATCATATCCGGCGAATTTCGCAAATACGTCGGCGGGGCGCAATTCTTTTTTGCCGGCGGCGGCGTTTTTCAAAAAAATCCCGCCCCGCACAAAAATAAGCTTTAAATCGGCTCTCCAAAAAATATCGTCGGCGGCAAATGAAAAAATTCATACTCACAGCCTCGCTCTGCGCCGCGCTGGCGGCAGCCTCCCACGCGCGCGTCACGGCCTTCGGGGAACCCGCCTCGTACGGGATAAAACCCCTGCCCGAATCCGCCGAATTTTACGACGTCAACCCCTATACCTGGGACGTATTTGAAAGCTTCGACGGCGACAAAATCATAGGCGCCAAAGAACCGCGCAGAACCGTATTCCAGCTCGAAGCGTATTCCGCCTCGGTCATGGAGGGCCGCAGGGTCGGCGAATTTACCCCCGTCGCGTCGCTGACCGACAGGGGCGCGTTCTTCGGCGGCGACGGCTACATGGATTTGTACTACTCCGCGCCGGTAGACTCAAAATACGCGCAGCAAGCGGTGTTCTTCGGCGGCTGGAAATACAACGCCACAAAATACGTCGATATCGACCTCGGCGGAAACATAATCTATTCCACCAAAAAAGTCGCCGGCCCTGGGCTCGTCGGCATCGGAGGCGAGAGCTGGCGCGGCGACGTCTACGCGGGACTCTCCACCGGCAAAATCTTCCTGCGCCCGTTCGCCTATGTCGGCTACGACCCGACATACGACTCCCTCAAATTTCAGGGCGGCTTCAACCCCGTATTCAGCCTCGAAAAACTCACGGCAATAAAAGGGCTTTCAATACAGTCGCAAATAATCTTCGGATACATAAAAGCCAACAGATTTGCCGGCGATACCCGCCTTTCCAACGGAAATTACTGGCGCAACTCCTACGGCTACATACAAACCGAAAGCAATCTCGTCTACGAAACGAATTCCTGGCGCATATTCGCAGGCGTCGGCTGGACCTGCCACAACGACGGCAAAGCCGGCCCCGACAACATAAATATGGGCCCCGACAACTTCGTCTGGACCGGCGGCGGCATCGGCTACATCTTTTAATGAAAGGGGGGCAAAGCCCCCCTTTCGGCGGATTGGCACACCCAATCCCCGCCTATCCCCCGCGACGCTCAACTCTAACGCCTACCGCGGCAAAGCCCCCCCTTTCGGCGGATTGGCACACCCAATCCCCGCCTATCCCCCGCGACGCTCAACTCTAACGCCTACCGCGGCAAAGCCCCCCTTTCGGCGGATTGGCACACCCAATCCCCGCCTATCCTGTCTGTAATCGCAATAAAAACTAAGTTCCCATGCGAGACTCGGATAGAGTAAGGCGCCAATTATCAGGGAGGAGACCAGCATTTATAGTCCGTTGCTGCGCAATAAGGCCACCCCCTACCATCAGAGTTAATTCTGAAAACCCCGAGATTCCCAATTTATAGCAATGAAAACGAAAGTTTAATTTATATGAAACGCAACAAGATTATAAAATAAAGTTTTCGAGAAAAATAAAATGCGGCAATGTTTTATCCGGATATATCAAACTCCACATCGGAGTTTATGGGGACAGGCACATTGGCTTTGCCAGTCGCCGCAAGGTGCGGGCGCGAGGTGCGCCGGCCAGGCACGGGGCGTGCCAGCCATGGAAGGGGCAAGCCCCTTACGAAGATTGGCTTCGCCAATGCTTC